>OFIS01000029.1_pt1 | contig 199752 bp, 177 predicted proteins | sample 1775071 | NCBI WGS metagenome assembly OFIS01 (sample SAMN08195774, study PRJEB24354) | sludge metagenome | isolation source: sludge from phenol fed wastewater aerobic bioreactor C | place: India: Nagpur | collected 2016-09-17
TGACACCTTACGTCGCCTTCGACGCCTGTTTCTTTATTACGTGACTCTAAAAGAGAGAAAGAAAAGGGTGTCGCATAACGGCGTGCGCGCGCCCGCGCGCATGTGATTCAAAGAAAAGGATATGGAAAAAGGCGACGAGAAGCGTCGAGGCGTCGAGACGCATTGAATATCAATGCCTTATGGAGCGCCAAGGCCGTCAGGCAAGGTGTCGAGAGGTGTCGAGAGGCGTCGAGGTGACGGGATTTACCCCATCAGGGCACCGTTCTTTGGCCCGCGCGGGCTGCTGAAAGCGTGGCACCAGGCGGTCAGTGGGGGCGAGATGGCACCGTTCTGGCCACCGTCCGATGTGCTTCGCGCCCGAGGTCGAAGACGCGGGCGCGCGCACTCGTCGCCTCGTCCCCATCTCGCAAGCTTCCCCGCCTGGGCAGCCTCTCTGCCGGAGAGAGGGCGGTTCTTCGTGAGGTTCTCGGCCTTCCGCTTCGATGGTGGGGCCGGCGCCGCCCGCCGCTGGCCGACAAGAGAAGCGTGAATGGGGGGCGGGCCTCGCCATGCATGGATTGCAAAATATAGCGAGACTGCTATATTTCCACCGTCGTGATTACGGAACATGGGCGCCTTGAAGCTGGTGGAGTGGGTCGCGTCTTCCCTCGCCGACCTGAGGGCTTTTCCCGAGGATGTGCGCCGGGCCTTCGGGCAGGATCTGTTCGAAGCCCAGCTCGGCGGCAAGCATCCGGCGGCCAAACCCCTCAAAGGGTTTCGTGGGGCTGAGGTGCTGGAGGTCGTGCACCTGGCGCGCCGTCTACACGGTGAAGCTGGCAGGCGTGGTCTATGTGCTCCATGCCTTCCAGAAGAAATCGAAGCGGGGCATCGCCACGCCGCAGCACGAACTGGATCTCATCCGCCAGCGCTTGCGCATGGCGGAGGAACTGCATGAGGGTCGATCATGAGCGACAACGTCTTTTCCGACCTCGGCTTCGCCCATCCGGAGGAAGAGCAGCTCAAGGCGCAGATCGTGATGAAGCTTCGGGACGCCATCAAGCGCCGGCGGCTCACACAGACGGCTGCGGCCGAACTGCTCGGCATCGCCCAGCCGGATGTGAGCCGCCTCGTGAACGGCCGCGTGCTGGGCTATTCGCTCGAGCGGATGCTCGGCTTCCTGGTGGCGCTCGGGCACGACGTGGAGATCCGCACCAAGCGCAAGCCTGCGAGCCGGCCCGGCCGCATCACGCTGGCGGCGTGAGGGAGACTTGTATCGGCTTTCAATGTTGGGCCCATATGACCCAACTGCAAGGCGCTGGCTCCTGCGAAACGGCGGCGCCAAGGCTCGGCACGAACATAGGTGCTGCCAAGCTGTTGTGATGATGGTCCACGCGCGCTTCATTATCTTTTCGGTGGAAAGATCCGTTGTACACGGAAGTGCGGGTGCGAAGGTTGCCCTCGCCCGGTAGACGAATCCCAGCTTTACCATCCAAGGTGGTGACATGCGGTTCATCCCGGGCGGCCCCGATATTCCTGAGGAGCTTCTTGTCGCGCGCGACAAAGGCGACGTGATTTTCTTCTGCGGCGCGGGCGTGTCTCAGGCTAAGGCAGGACTGCCGAATTTCGAGTGTCTCGGTCGCGATGTCATCCGAATCCTGGGCGCCGCACTCGACAGCCCGGCTCGAAAGCTTCTCGACAAGGCCCTTGCAATGGAGCCGATGGCCGGCGTCGGTGGGCTTCTCGCGACCGATCGCGTGTTTGGCCTCCTCGAACGTGAGTTCGATGTGCGGGACGTTCGCCATGCCGTTGCGGCGGCAATCCGGCCCCCAGAAGGCTACGGCCTAGACGCGCACCGTATCCTGCTCGATCTCGCAACGTCGCGTGCCGGGGTCACCCGGATTGTCACGACCAATTTCGATTTGTTGTTCGAAGAGTGCTCCCCTGACTTGCAGTGCTGGGGGCCTCCGCGCCTGCCCGACCCCCGCAATGATGGCGAATTTCGTGGCATCGTCCATCTCCACGGCCGGGTGGACAACGGCTATGTTTGCCCGCGGGACGACGAGTTTGTCATATCCAGCGCCGATTTTGGGCGTGCCTACCTATCAGACGGATGGGCGACGCGGTTTATTCAATCGCTGTTGGGCCAGTACCAGATCATTTTCATCGGCTACACTGCCGACGACCCACCAGTGCGGTATCTGTTGGAAGCACTCAACCTGCATTCGGGGACCACGGCACGCCTCTTCGCATTCCAGGGGGGCGATGCCGGTGAGGCCGTAGCGCTTTGGGAGCATCGCGGGGTGCAAGCCATCCCGTTCGACAGGGACAACAACTTTGCAGCGCTCTGGGACACGCTAGCGGCATGGGCTACGCGCGCCCGCGACGTCGACCGTTGGTACATGGATTTGATCGAGCGCGCTGGTGCCGGACCTGCAGCCGTTGATCCGCACTTCCGTGGGGTTGTCGCGAAGGTCTTCGCGACTCGTGAGGGAGCGCATTGGATCGCAACGGCGCGCAAAACGCTCGACGGCCGCTGGCTGCTGGCCCTTGATCCCGCGCAGCGCTACGCACAAGCGGACCGGATTGATCCCAATGACAAAACGACGGAGATATTCTTTCCCTTCAACGCCCTCGGCCTCGATTGCGACACGCCGCCCGAACCGCAGAATCCGGATGACTGGCTTCGCCGCAACGAACTGCCGGAGCGTACGTTCGATCCACTGACAAGGAACGTCCTCGACGACCAGGACGTCGGATCAGTGGGTGATGGCGTGCTGCGTGGATCTGGCACAACAACCATGGCTCCAATGCCCCCGAGACTTGCCAGCATCGGGGCCTGGATCCAACGTGTCTCGCATGAGCCTGTAACGCTCTGGTGGGCTGCCCATCAGAACGGATTGCACCCGCAAATCCTACACCATATCCAAGCCGACTTGCGTTATTCGCCGGGCCGCTTTCCTGATGCAGTCCGGAAGGGTTGGCGCTGGCTGTTTTCCGCATGGTCGGACCGTCGGCAAGATCCGAACATGGTTCACTTCGATCTGGAAGTCCGCGCCGCACGCGATGGCTGGTCAGCATCCCTCGTCCGGGATGTCGTGGCCATGTACAAGCCGCAAGTGACTGTTAAGCCTGCGTTCGGTATTCGTCATCCTTTGCACTGGCAGGATGCAGTTCCCGATGAGCTTTTTCGGGTGGATGTCGACTATCCCCGCCCTCATGAGCCAATCGAGATCCCCGATGCCTTTGTTGCCTATGCGGTCGGTCAATTTCGCGGAAATCTTGAGCTTGCCGTCGCGCTCGAACAGGAGATCACCGGACGAGACAATCTATATCTGCAGACGAGCCGAGCTGATGACGATGCTCCCGAGTTGGACGATGATAGGCATGGACTGACGGGGCCAATAATCCTGTTTCAGAACCTTATGGCCCGCTTCACCAGCCTTGACCGGGCCGGGGCGCGTGCGGAAGTCGGCCGTTGGCCGGTCGCGGACGAACACCTCTTCGCCCGCCTGCGGATCTGGGCGGCCGGCGAAAGGGACCTGCTCGACGGTTCGGAGGCAGCGTCGATCTTTCTCAGCTTGTCCGAGCGAGCGTTCTGGGGGTCTCTACACCAACGCGATTTACTTTATGGGCTTCGCGACCGGTGGCCTGATTTCACTCCCTCGGAACGGGAGCACCTTGAAGCACGTTTGCGAGAGGGTTCGTTTCCTTGGTCCGCCGATGTCGATGGGGCCGGGCGCTACGCGGCGTTGGACCGTCTCAACCGCCTCTTCTGGTTGTCGCAACAAGGCGTTGTGTTCGGGTTCGATCTCGAAATGGAGATGGTCGAGCTGCGCAAACTCGCACCTGGTTGGACGGAAGCCGCCGGTGCGGAGGCCGCAGCTTCGAACGTATTCGAGCTGTTCAGCGTCCAGACCGACGATGCGCCAGACCAACTCATGGACTTGCCTCTCGCGGAGATCCTTGCCAACGCGGATGATGCCGGCCAAATGGACATCCGTGACCGTGTCCGGCGAGAACCGTTTTCAGGCTTGGTGAAGCACCGGCCGGTGCGAGCCTTGTTGGCGCTTGTGCATGCAGCACGCCGCAGCGAAGTGCCGCGACAACGATGGGCTGAATTTCTTCGCCAAGAGGGGCGCGAGATCAGTCGTCCTCGAATGGTCAGAGCGATTGCAACAAGGCTCTGCGGCCTTCCGATCGAAGGGTTTTGGGAGATCGCTTATCCGATCACGATGTGGATGCAACGTAACGCCGAGCTGTTCTTCGGAGATTGCGCCGATGTACTAGCCCCGTTGTGGGACCGGATGATCGAGGCGCTGGCGATGAGCTCGGTCAATTCATCTCGTCAACCCGATCAAAATTGGGCCGATGACGCGCTGAACACCCCGGTTGGGTGCTTATTCAACCTTCTGATGAAAGACCCCGTAAAAGACGAACTAGCGGTTGGCACCGGTCTTCCTGCCGCTTGGCTCAACCGCCTCAACCAGCTACTCAACCTTCCGGGGGACTTGCGAAGACAAGCGCTGGTAATGGTAGCCTTTCAAGTCACATGGCTATTTGAAATCGATCCGGAGTGGACCGAAGAGGCGCTGCTTTCCTTCATTGGCGACCGGGGCGATGACAGTGATGCCTTCTGGGATGGCTTCCTGTGGGCAGCGCGCCTTCCAAACAAGACCCTTTATCTCCGGCTGAAGGACATCCTGATGGACAGGGCGCAGCGGCCATCCCACCATCCGAGCCATGACAATCTCCTCGCGGGGATGCTGCTGGCGGGGTGGGGCGGGGATAGTAATGCAGAGGAGCCCGAGCGGCTGATCAGTGATGTCGAGTTCCGCGAGGTCTTGATCCATGCTGGCAATCAATTGCGGCGTCAGGTGATCAGGAATCTGGAACGTCGGGTGACTGCCGGTGAGGGCCGTTGGCGCGAGCGGATCATTCTGCTTCTTTCAGATATCTGGCCGAAGCAGCGGGCACTTAGGATCCCTGAGATTGCCGGAGATCTGGCCGAACTGGCGATGTCGAGCGGTGACCTCATGCCCGACGTCGTAGCGGTCATTCTTCCGCGTTTGGTGCCCGCGCGTGGTAGCAGCTTCTATTTTATCGCGCGTAATTGCGACGATCCGGACTTTCCGGCGCGGCGGCATCCGCTTGCCATGCTCGATCTACTCGACGTGGTGCTCCCTGAGGATCCGCAAGGATGGCCCTACAGGTTTGAGAAAGTGCTCGAGATTCTTGAGCAGGCACCGGAAACCCGTTCGGATCCCCGCCTTGCCGACCTGCGGCGGCGCCGAGCGAGAAGGCCTTTGTGAGGCTCTGACAAGGTCACCTCTGGATGGCACGTTTTTGCTTCGCTTCCGGTAAGTCGATAGGTGCCGCTTTGGATGGTTTCACCACCTCCCCCATCGCCTCGGCAATCCGGCTTCCGATCACCTCCGAGGCCCGTCGCAGCGGATCGTCCGCGAGGTGCGCGTAGCGTTGGGTGGTGGCCGCCTGGGTGTGCCCGAGGAGGCGTCCGATCATGGGAAGCCCGAGTCCCGCGCCGGCGCCCACGCTCGCATGGGTATGGCGTAGGTCGTGCAGGCGCACCGTGGCTCGCTCTTCCATCACCGGATGGCCTGCGCGATCTAGGAGCGGCTTGCCGTCCGGCCCGAGTTTCTCGGTGGTGGTGGCGAAGCCCGCCCGCCGGGAGACCACTTCCCACGGGCGCTTGAGATCGGAACGGGGCTTCTTCGGGTCCTCGCCGGCGATCACAAACTCGCTTGCCCGCGGCAGCTCGGCGAGGATCGCCGCCGCTGGCGCGTTGAGGATGATTGTCTTCTGCCCCGTCTTGCTGTCCGGCAGGAGAAGCAGCCCGCGCTCGAGGTCCACCTGGCTCCATCGGAGCTTCAGGATCTCGCCCAGCCGCGCGCCGGTGAAGATGAGAAGCCGCAGGGCTGCCGCCGCATGTGGTGCGATGCGGGTCCGGCGGTTCTCTTCCTTGGGTGCGTGCTTCACCTCTCCGTCCGGCTTCGGCTCCCAGGCAATGCCCACCGTCTCGGCTTCGCGGATAGCTGCGCCCAGCTTCTCGAGCTCCTCCGTGGTGAGGAAGGTTTCGCGCCGCCGTTCGCGGAAGCGCTCAATGCCCTGGCAGGGATTGTGACCCTTGGGCACCTCACGCACCTTCTGCGCCCAGCCGAAGACCACGGACAACGCCGCGATCGTGCGGTTTGCCGCGATGGGCGCCTTCGTGCCGATCTTGCAGTGAAGGCGGGCAACGTCAGCCTGCGTGACTTGCTCGGCCTTCCTGGTGCCGATTGCGGGAATAACATGGTTGCGCAGGAGGTCCGCGTAGCCGCGCGCGGTTCTGGGCTTCTTCTTTGGGAAGGCCTCCTCTGCAAGATAGCGCTCGGCAAGGCCGGCGACCGTAACCGCCGCCCGTTCAGCGGCGAGCACGCCGGCCGGATCACCGCCCTTGCGGACCTCGGCGAGAGCATCCTTCGCAAGCTCGCGGGCCTGATCCACGGTGAGCTCACCATAGGCGCCGATCTTCAGTCGGCGTTTGGCGACGCCGCGCCCGCCGCCCCCGGGCCGGTATTCCACCACGAAGGTCCGCACGCCAGATGGCATCACCCGGATGCCGAAACCCTTCAGCTCGGCGTCGAAGACGAGCACCGGCTTCGCGCCCGTTTCGATGGCGTCCACCACCCGCTTCGTCAGCCGAACCGACCCCGCCACCGCCTATCTCCTGCGAAAACACCCTGTTTTCCTTGCCCCCGGCTTTGAAGAAACGTTGTTCGACAAGGGCTCCACGCGAATTTCGTGTCGCCACCATGTCGCCACCGAGACTGAAAAGAGGGGGAAACAGCAGGAATGATGGTATGGTACAAAGCGTTATTTTTCAACGCATCGTACCGCTAGAGACACCTGTAGGAGCCTCAGGAAAACGGCTTCCATCCGATTTGTAAACCGAAGGTCGGGGGTTCGATCCCCTCAACCGGCACCACTTCCCCGTCGGCCGCTGCTCAGTGCTCGGTAACCGCCGCGGCCCGCTGCTCTTTCAGAAGTTGCATCGCCACGACGCGGGCGTTCTGCACATGCAGGGCGGCGATTCGCTCGGCCTCATCGGCGTCGCGCCGCTGCAGCGCCGCCGCCAGCGCATCGATCTCGGCGAGGCTCTGGGATATCCGTTCGGGATGCATGAGCGAGGTGGCGCGCAGCATGTTAATGCGCGAGAACAGGCTCTGCAGCACCTCTTCCACCAGGCTGTTGCCGCAGTTGCCCAGCATGATGCTGTAAAGGCGGCCCTTTGCCTCCAGCACCTGGGACTGGTTGCCGGACATCGCCGCCGCGCGCAGCTGCTCGGCGCCGCGCGCAAATTCCTTGATGGCCTCGTCGCTGCCGTTGCGCGCGAACTCGCGCGCGGCGAACGCTTCGAGCAAGCCGCGGAGCGCGTAGAGCTCGCTGGCCTCCTCCACGGAAATGACGGCAACGACGGGGCCCTTGTGGGGAACGATCTCGACGAGCTTCTCGGCTTCGAGCTTGCGCAGCGCTTCCCGCAGCGAGGTGCGGCTGACGCCCAGCTCCTCGCAGAGCTCCCGCTCGATCAGGCGCACCCCCGGCTCGTACTTGCCCGAGATTATGGCCTGACGAACGGCGTTCTCGATCTGGCGGCGCAGCGTATCCGGTTGTAGCGCAGTCGCTCGACCACTCATGCCGTTATTCCGTACTACATTATGACCATCTTCTATTCGCACATTAACACAAAATGCTGATGTTCAACAAGTCGACTTTAAGGAAAAGGCTGGATCGGCGAGATTCCGAGCGTCGCATGCATCAAGGAACTGCCGCGGCGCGGGCGCAAGCGCCCCACACCACGTGCGGCTGACGAGCAGTAGCGGAAGTATTTCCGTTCAATAATGCTCGCGCGCCGCACCCCGTCTCTGGGCGGGATGAGCGGGCGCACCACCGCTCCCGCCCGCGAGCTCGATCGATCGTTGCGAACGGCGCCGCGCGGCAGGAGCGCACGATCGCGCCAGAGCTCGTGGCCACCGCTTGCCATCCGGCGCGATGGGGACCGAGGCGCGCTCGTGAAGCTCCTGCCGGCCCCGCGGCGCCGGAAAGACCATCACGGACCTGGCCGGGCCCGCGTCAGGCGGCCGGATACTGCGTGTCGGCGACCTCCTCCATCCACCGCGTCTTGCCGATGGAGATGGCGGTGTGGATCATGTAGCTGTCGGCGGCCGCGCCGTGCCAATGCTTCTCGTCCTTGGGAATCCAGACCGTGTCCCCGGCCTCGAGCGGCTCGGGGGTCCCGCCGTCGACGCAGACCCAGCCCCGGCCGGCGAGCACCACCAGAACCTGGCCGATCTCGTGGGTATGCCAATAGGTGCGCGCGCCCGGCGTGAAGACGACGTTATTGATCGTCACGCCGTCGGTCGTCGGCATGACCGCGTCATTGAGGACCAGTCCGGTGAACGTCTCCGCCTTTATTTCGGAGGGCACCCCCTGGCGGCTGTGCAACACCTTCATCGCTTCAATCCTTCTTCGTGGAGAGGCGAACACCGCCGGAGATGTCTCCCAGCGCGTCGACCACCCGGTTGCTGATGACGTCGCCATAGCCGAGCGCGGTCGCGAGACCGAAGCTCGCCATCGGCCCGGAAGAATTGAGGGATGCCACGCCGAGCTGATGCAGCAGATCGCAGTAAAGGAGCACGTCCTTCGTCATCAGCTTCGAGGTCAGGCCGCCTTCCAGGTAATCCCCGTCGACGATCTTGGGAAAGCGGTTCAGGGTGGCGAAATTCACCCCGCTGCTGGCATTCAGCACCTCCAGCAGCCGGTGCAGGTCGAGGCCGGCCTTCTTGCCCGCGACCATCACCTCGGCGGTGGCCGAGAGGCTGACGGCATTCAGGAAGTTGTTGAGCAGTTTCGCCGTGTGCCCGGCGCCGCTGCCGCCCATGACGATGACCTTCGCCGCGATGAGCGCGAACACCGGCTCAAGCCGGGCGATCGCATCGGCATCGCCGCCCACCATCAGCGTCAGCGCGCCGCGCTCCGCGGCCGCCGCGCCGCCGGAGATGCCCGCATCGACATAGGCCGCGCCCTTCTGCGCGACCTTGTCCGCCAGCCGCCGCGTGGAGGCCGCCGAGGCCGTGCTCATGTCGGCGATGACCTGCCCGGCGCGCACATAGTTCAGCACGCCGCCCTCGCCATCCATGACCTTCTCGATGACGGTGCTGTCCGGCAAAGAGAGCAGGATGATCTCGCTCTGCTCCACCACCTCGCGGGGCGATGCCGCCCGCGTCACGCCGTAGCGCTCGGCCGCGCCCTCGTCCTTGTCGTAGCCCAGAACCGGCGTGCCGCCCGCCACGAGGCAACGGCTCATGCGGCCACCCATGTTGCCCAGTCCAATGAAGCCAACTTTCGCGCCAGACATCTCGTCGGTCCTTCACAAATCCACTCTCGGCCGCCGGAAACTTCCGCCACCGAAGCAACTCGTCTTTCCTGCCGGATCCCCTACGGCCGGCCGTGCCGTGCGCAGGCGCGGCGGCCTATTTCGCCTCGGCCTCGCCGGCGGCCTCCTGGAGCGCGCGCCAGTCCTTGATCGCCGCGCTGGCGGTCCGGAACGCGGCCAGCGCCGCCGGCGCGCCGCAATAGACCATGGCCTGCATCAGCACCGCCTGGATCTCCTCCGGGGTGACGCCGTTGTTCAGGGCGCCCTTCACGTGCACGCCGAGCTCATGGTGCTGGTTCATCGCCGTCAGCATGGCGAGATTGAGCATGCTGCGCACCCGAAACGGGATAGTCTGGTCGCCCCACACCTCGCCCCAGCAGTATTCGGTGACGAGACGCTGCGCCGGGCGGTTGAAATCGTCGGCGTTCTTCCAGGAATTTTCCACATGGGTGGGCCCGAGAACTGTCTTGCGGTTCTCGAAACCCTTTGCGAACATTTCGCTCTCAGTTGGCATGGTCTTCAGCCTCCGCGATCCAAAGCAGTCGTCCAAATGCGCCTCGAGGGGCGCGTCCCCGCATGCGGGATGCTTGACGTCGGCCGTCAGCCGGCGGCGCCGTACCCGATCATGGCCTTCGTCTCGAGATATTCCCGCAGGCCCGCCTCGCCCCACTCGCGCCCGTTCCCGGAGCGGCGGAAGCCGCCGAAGGGCGCGCCGAAATCCGCCGGCGGATAGTTGATGTGCACCTGCCCGCCATTGAGCCGGCGGGCGATCGCCCGCGCCCGCTCCGCGTCGCCCGACTGCACATAGGCGGCGAGCCCGTAGAGGGTGCCATTGGCGATCGCCACCGCCTCGTCGTCCGTGTCATAGGGAATGATGGAGAGCACCGGCCCGAAGATCTCTTCCTGGGCGATGGTCATGTCCGGGCGGACGTTGCTGAACACCGTGGGCTTCACGAAGTAGCCGGCCACAAGCCCCGCCGGGCGCCCGGTGCCGCCGGCCACCAGCTCCGCGCCCTCGTCGATCCCCGCCGCGATGAGCCCCTGCACCCGCGCGAACTGACTCGCGTTCACCAGCGGACCGAGCTGGGTGTCCGCCCGCTCCGTCGGCCCGACCTTGTATTCGCCGGCGGCCGTGGCCGCGATCGCCGCCGCACGCTCCATCAGGCGGCGCGGCACCAGCATGCGCGTCGGGATGGAGCAGGACTGCCCGGAATTGGTGAAGCAGGCCGCCACGCCGCGGCGAACCGCCTGCTCGAGATCGACATCGTCCAGCAGGATGTTCGCCGACTTGCCGCCCAGTTCCTGCCCGACCCGCTTCACCGTGGCGGCGGCGGCGCGCGCCACCTCGATGCCGGCGCGGGTGGAGCCGGTGAACGACACCATGTCGATGCCATCATGGCTGGCGATGGCGGCGCCAACGCTCGTTCCGAGCCCGTTGACGAGGTTGAACACGCCGGCCGGCACGCCCGCCTCGTGAAGGACCTCGGCTAGCAGCACCGTGCTCACCGGCGAATATTCGCTCGGCTTCAGCACCATGGCGCAGCCCGCGGCCAAGGCCGGCGCCACCTTCACCATCACCTGATTGACCGGCCAGTTCCACGGCGTGATGAGGCCGCAGACGCCGATGGGCTCGTAGCGCAGGCGCGTGCTCCCGTGGTCCTCCTCGAACCGGAACGTTTCGAGGACTTCGAGCAGCGCATTGAGGTGGGCCGGGCCGCGCGCGGCCTGCCCGTTGGTCGCGAAGGTGATGGGCGATCCCATCTCCTTGCGCATCGCCTCGGCGAACTCACCGTAGCGCCGGGTGTAGATATCGAGAATCCGCCGCAGCAGCGCAACGCGCTCCTCGACCGGCGTCGCCGCATAGGCGGGGAAGGCCCGCCGCGCCGCCGCGACCGCGCGATCCACATCGGCCGCGCTACCTAGCGCCAGCCGGCCGTAAGCCTCTTCGGTGGCCGGATCGACGAGGTCCATCCAGGAGGCCTCGGCCGGCTCGACCCAGGCCCCGTCGATGTAGAATTTGCCCAGTTCCAGCATCGCGACCTCCTCACCGGGTCCCAGACAGGAAACGGAACATCTCGGTGTGATCGGTCGTGGCGCCCACGGTTTCGGCCACGCGGTGCCAGACGTCGATGCCGGTCGCGCCGAACGTCAGCGTATAGCCGACGGAATCGGCCAGAGATTTCGCGATGGCGAGGTCCTTGTCCATGAGGCGCAGGGAAAAGCCCGAGCCGAAGGTGCCCGAAAGCATGAACTGCTTGACCTTGTTCTCGGACGTATTGCTTCGGCCGCTCGAGGCGTTGAGCACGTCGGTCATCACGTCGGGCGCGATGCCGAACTTCTCGGCCACGTGCAGCGCCTCGACCGTGACCATCAGCCCGCAGGCGGACACGAAATTGTTCAGCGCCTTGGCGGCATGCCCGGATCCCGGCGGCCCGATGAAGAGGATCGACTGCCCCATGGCTTCCAGCACCGGGCGCGCCCGTTCAAGGAGCGCCTCGCTGCCACCGACCAGGATGGCGAGCTTGCCTTCCTGCGCGCGCTTCACGCCGCCCGACACCGGCGCGTCGAGATAGGCAAGACCCCGTGCGGCGAGCGTGCCGGCGAGGGCGCGCGAGCGCATGGGCTCGGACGAGCTCATGTCGATCACCAGGGCGCCCGGCCGCAGGCGCGCGGCCCAGCCATCGTCCAGCAGCACGGCTTCGACGATGGCCGAGCTCGGCAGCATGGTGATGAGCACGTCGAGCTCGCCGGCCGCCTCGGCGGTGAGGGGCGAAGCGGAGGTGGCCGCGCAGACCTCCGCGACCCGGGTGGCGTCCACGTCGGTGACGTCCAGCCGGAAGCCCGCCTTGACCAGGCACGCGGACATCGGCGCACCCATCATGCCGAGCCCGATGAAACCAATTCTAGCGCTCATGTCCCACCCGCCTCATCATTTCCGCTCTCCGGCGCGCCCCGCGCCGGTGTCCTCGCCCCGTTCCTCGCCCGCGCCTAGCGGAGCGCGGAGAAGTCGGTGGGCGTGAGAAAGCTGTTTTCCACCCGCACCACGATGGGCCGCTCGCGCTCGGTTTCCGCGCGCGCCGCGATCCAGCCGGGATCGGCCTGGAACGCGTTCCAGCGCTCCTCGCGTTGCGCCATGCTCTCCCACTTCAGGAGATAGGTGAGCGCGTGATTGTCCTCGCCGACGGCGGTGGTCCAGAAGCCGATCTGCTCGATCCCGTACTTCTGGAAGTACGACAGGGTCGTGGACCGGAAGCGGTCCAGCAGCGCCGGAAGCCGGGTCGGCGCGCAGCGATAGATCCGAAGCTCGACAATCATTTCCCTTCGCCTGCCTCCTCAGTGCCGGTGAGCCACCGTACTAATTATCATACAATCCGTCAATAATACAAAACACAGATCTGCATTTTCCCACCCCGGCCCGCCCCACGGGCCGCGGCCACCGCGGCGCCTAGGACGGCGGCCGCGAGGCCGGGGCGATCTCCGCCACGTCGAGCCGGACGACCTTGCCCGACGTCGCATCGCTGAAGGCCGGGTAGCGCTCCATCACCTGCGGGTCGTGGCCGGGGACGATGCGCCCCGCCTCGCCCGCCAGCGTCCGGAGGCGGCCGTAGCCGAGCACGGTGTCGGAAACGCTGTCGCAGGTGGGAAAGACCCGCCCGCTGCGCATGTGCTCGTAGAGGTGGGTCGCATCGGAGGCGAGCACGACCGGCCCGTTCTGCGTTTCCACCCGCACGCACTGCAGGCCGCGGGAATGGCCGCCGATATGATGGACCGACACTCCCGGGAACAGCTCGCGGTCGCCGGCGCAGAACGACACCTTGCCGGCATAGACCCGCCGCACCATGCCGGCGACGTCGTCCACCTCGTAGGAATGGTTGAGCGCGTGGTGGCACATGCAGGGCCCCGTCGCGAACGCCATCTCGCTGTCCTGCATGTAGAAGCAGGCGTTCGGGAACAGGTCGTTGTTGCCCGCATGGTCGTAGTGCATGTGGGTGGTGATCACGTGCTCCACCGCGCCGCCGGCGATGCCGACGGAGGCGAGCGCGACGTCGACGGGCGTGATGAGCTCCCGGGCGCGGCGCGCGCCGGAGGCGGGATTGAACCCGGTATCGACGACGATGGTCCGCGCCGCGTTGCGGATCACCCAGACAAAATAGTCGATCGGCATCGAATACGTATCGTGCGGATCCCCGCCGATGAAGTTCTGCGAAGCCGGGCGGTCATTGCGGGCATATTTCAGCGCAAGGACTTCGTATCTGTCGCTCATTTCCATTTTCCGCCTCGGATCGGCTGCGCGCCATCCATCGCCGGCGCCGGACCCGCGTCCGGCGCCCAGGAGATGCCCGGCACGTCATTGCGACCGCCGGGCATCGTGCGTCACTTGCTCGGCCAGACGGGCTTCGCCAGCGCGAGGTCCTCGGGGAAGATCGTGACCGGCACGCCCTTCTGCCACTGGATGATGGTGAGGCTGGCGCCCTTGCGGTGCCCCTTCTCGTCGAAGCTCAGGATGCCGCCGGGATAGTATTTCGACGGCCCGGCATCGAGCTTGCGGAACGCATCGCCCAGCGCCGCGCGATCCCGGCTGCAGCTCTTCTCCAGCGCATCCTTGAACAGCCAGATGTCGCCGTAGGTGGAAATCGCGTTCTGGGTCATCCAGGGCTCGCCATAGACATCCTTCATGCGCTTGATGAGGCCCTCCTCGCCCTTGGTGCCCCAGTTCGCGACCGCCGACATGACGTTCTCGAGCATCTCCGCCTGCATGGTGTTGAGCACCTCCGGCTCGGCGATGGCGATGCCGAACGAGATCACCGGAACGTTGACGCGGAACTCCTTCATCTTCTCAAGGATGAGCTTGCTGTCGGAGATGACGGTCGGGAGGAAGAACAGGAGGTCGGGGCGCTTCTGGCGGACCTGCTGGACCAGCGCGGTCGCGTCCGAAAGCGGCGGCGTGAACACCTCCTCCACCACGAGATCGAGGCCGACATCCTTGAGGAGGCCTTCCTTCATTCGCTTGACCGAGGCGATCGAGGCCGCGGTGTTGTCGGTGATGATCGCCACCGTCTTCGGCCGCTTGCCCGACTGCTTCTCCGCGAGGTCGAGAATGATCGGCAGGGCGAGCTGCGCCTGCACGCCGGCCGTCGCCGAGGTCTGGAAGATGTTCCTGAAGCCGCGGTTGGTGATCTGATCGGAGTAGGAGAGCGTGAGGAGCGGCAGGTTCGCGCGCTCGGTCACCTCGCTCGCCGCCAGCGTGAAGGAGCTCAGATAGGCCCCGGTGGCGCCCACGAGGTCCGGATAGTCTGCGATCATGCGCTGGGCGGCGTTGGTCGCCTTCTCGATGGTGTCGCCCGAGTCGACGACGACCAGCTCCAGCGGCGCGCCGCCCATGCAGGCGATCCCGCCCGCCTTGTTGACGTCGGCGATGGCAAGCTCCGCGCCCATCTTCATGACGGTGCCGGGACGCGCATAGATGCCCGACAGGGGCGTGATGAGACCGATCTGGACGGGCTTGGGGGCGGATTGTGCCTGGGCGCCCGTCGCCGCGACGACCATCGCCGCGCCCGCGAGCACCGCCGCGACCTGTTTCCCGATGAGACTGAGCATGGGGTTTCCTCCGTTTATTCTACATTCCGAGGTAGGCCTGCCGGACCCGGTCGTCGGCCTTGAGCACGGCGCCGTCGCCCTCCAGCACGATGCGGCCGGTTTCCAGCACGTAGCCCCGGTCGGCGAACTGCAGCGCCTCGGCCACGCGCTGCTCGACCAGCAGGATCGCAAGGCCCAGCTCCCGCCGGATCTCCATCAGCTTCTCGAAGACGAAATCGGCGATGGACGGGGACAGGCCCATGGACGGCTCGTCGAGCATGATGAGCTTGGGCGAGGAGGCGAGGCCCCGGCCGATGGCGAGCATCTGCTGCTGGCCGCCGGACAGGGTTCCGGCATATTGCGAGGCGCGCTCGGCGAGCACCGGGAACCAGGCGTAGATGCGTTCGAGATTGGCCGCCCAGTCGCGCCGTCCCGCTTCGGTGGCCGCGCCCATTTCCAGGTTTTCGAGCACGGTCATGGCCGGAAACACCTTGCGGCCCTCCGGCACGTGGGCGATGCCCAGATGCGGCCGGCGCGAGGCTTCGAGCTGCGAGATGTCCTGGCCCTCGAAGCTCACCCGCCCTTCGGTGAACGCGATCATGCCGGAGATCGCCTTGAAGAGGGTGGTCTTGCCCGCGCCGTTCGGCCCGACGACGGAGATGAACTGGCCCGCCTCCACGCTGAGCGAAACCCCGTGGAGTACCGGGATGGCAGCGGAATAGCCGGCCGTAAGATCTTCAATCTTCAGCATTTGCCCTCCACTTCTTGCCGAGATAGGCCTCGATGACGCGCGGATCCTTGGTGACCTGCGCCGGCGGCCCTTCCATGATGACCTGGCCGTGATCGAGCACGAGGAAGCGGTCCACGAGATGCACCATGGCGTGCATGGTGTGCTCGATGATCACGATGGTGATGCCCGAGGCGGAGAGCCGCTTGATCACCTCGACCACATCGGCGGATTCATCCCGGCCGAGGCCGGCGAGGGTCTCGTCGAGCAGCAGGATGTGCGGCCCGCCGGCGAGCGCCCGCGCCAGCTCCATGAGCCGCAGGTCGCGGGTGCTGAGCTCGCCCGCCAGCCGGTCCGCGATCGGCAGCAGGCCGACCTGCGTCAGGGCGTCGGCGGCGATGTCGGCCGCCTCGGCCTCGGTCGCGGCCCGGACGTAGGCGCCCACCCGCACGTTGTCGCGCACGCTCATCCGGGTGAACGGACGCATGACCTGGAAGGTCCGCCCGACGCCGGCGCGGCACAGTTCGTGGGGCTTGCGGCGCGCCATGTCGGTGCCGTTCACCAGCACCTCGCCGGCGGTGGGCACCTGAAAGCCGTTGAGGAGGTTGAAGAGCGTCGTCTTGCCGGCGCCGTTCGGGCCGATGATGCCGAGGATCATGCCCTGGTTGACTTGGAAGCTCACGTCCTGCACGGCGCTCAGGCCGCCGAAATTCTTCGACATGTTGCGCACGTCGAGCACGATCTCCGGCGCGATGGCGCGCGGCGGACCCTCGGTCGGCGCGATTTCCGACGTCCCGCTGCCCGCCTCGGCCGGACTGCGGTCGGCCTGCGGCGCGCGCGCCTTGCGGACCCAGTCGCGCACCTTCCAGTAGACCCCTTCCGGCGCCAGGGTGATGAGGATCACGATGGCGAGGCCGTAGACCACCCCCTGGATGCCCGGCAGCACATTGCCGAGCTCGGCGTGCAGGATCTCGGCGACGGGAATGAGGAACCCGGCGCCGATCAGCGGCCCCCACAGGGTGCCGACGCCGCCGAACATCGCCACCGTCAGCGCCTGGGCCGAGACCAGCATGCCGAACACCGACTGCGGGGTGATGACGAGGATGACGATGGCGTAGAGCGATCCGGCCATGGCCGCGATCGCGCCGCTCAAGGCGATGGCCTTGAGCTTCCAGCGCAGCGCGTCGATGCCGGCGGCCTCCGCGGCCGCTTCATTCTGCTTGATGGCGATCAGCGCCATGCCGAAGCGCGAGGACTCGATGGCCCGCGACACCAGGACCACGCAGATGAGGAACACCATCGCGATGAGCGTGTAGATCCGGCCGTCGGAGAACTGCATGTAGGCGGCGGGATTGTCCCGCACGTGCGGCACGCTGACCTCCGGGAACCCGAGCCAGAGGAAGACGTACATGAAGGCCAGCGGGTAGGCGAGCATGCTCAGCGCGAAGTAGTGCCCGCGCAGGCGGAAGGTCGGCAGGCCGATGACGAGCGCCACCGCCACGCCGATGAAGCCCGAGATGAAGACCATGATCCAGGGCGAAATCGACAGGTAGATCTGCGCCAGCACTGTCGCGAACGCGCCGATGCCGAAGAAGCTGGCATGGCCGAAGGAGATGAGGCCGGTATAGCCGCTGAGGATATTCCAGCTCAGCCCGAAGGCGGCCCAGATCAGAACCAGCGTCAGGATGAGCTGGTAATAGGAATTGGTCACGAAGACGGCAAGCGCGAGGTACGCCAGCGCAAGGGCAAGGAATACCCAAGTGGACTTGGTGAGGACGAACTTCATCAGGTCCGCTCCACATTGCGGCCAAACAAGCCCTGCGGCCGCAGCATCACGACGAGCAGGAAGCAAACGAAGATGGTGGCGTTCTGCAGCTGGGTCGGCAGCACGAGGGTCGAGACCTGCTGCACGAGGCCGATGATCATGCCGCCCCAGAACGCGCCGATGATGCTGCCGATGCCGCCGAGGACGACGCCCGCATACATGATGATCACGTATTCCAGCCCGACGAACGGACTGAACGGGTAGCTGATGGCGAGCAGGCCGCCCGCGATGGCGGTGACCGCGGTGCCGAGCGCGAAGGCGATGCGGTGGGCCCGGTCGACATTGATGCCCATGTAGGTCGCCGCCTCGGCATCGTTGGCCGCGGCACGCAGCGACTTACCGAGGAAGGTCCGCTGGATCAGCAACCAGAGCCCGACGATGACCGCGCCGGAAAGCAGCGCCGCCAGCACGCGGGCCTTGTTGAAGAAGAGCAGCACGGGAAAGCCGTCGCCGAACGGCTCCAGCGTCCAGGCATCGCTCGAAAGCGGCGTGCGGATGGAGACGAGGTCCGCCCCCACCAGGATCATCGCGCCGTTCTGCAGGATCAGCGCGATGCCGAGCGTCAGGATGAGCTGGGCATAGTGCCCCTCCCCCTCCATGGCCGCGGACCGATGGCCCGTGACGCCGCGGATCAGGAAGCGGTGGATCAGCCATCCGAACAGGAACATCACCGGCGCGGCGGCGACCACCGACAGATAGGGGCCGAGCACGCTGCCGAAGACCGCCTGAAATCCCAGCGCACTGAAGATGAAATAGGCGACATACATGCCCACCATCATGAAATCGCCCTGGGCGAAGTTGATGACGCGCATGATGCCGAAGATCATCGCGAGGCCGACGCACATCAGGCCGTTGATCGCACCCACCAGCACGCCGGTGATCAGGAGCTGCAGGAAGTTCTCGATGAAGATCTGAGAGTCGGTCACGCTGCCCGTTCCTCCGCCGGAATGCTGGTGAGTTGCGCCAGCGCCGCCAGCGCGGGGGCATCGGCCTTGTCCTGCCTCATGCGGGCGATGGCGGCGCCAAGCTCGCTGGCCCGCGCCGGCCCCAGGCGGCCGCGGGCCGCGCCGAGAAAGCGTTCGAGAACCAGCGCGGGAGAGGCTGGCTGCACGTCGTCGAGGGCCTCCTCGATGATGGCGCCGCCGACGGTCTCCAGCCGCAGCACCGCGCCCTGCCGGGCGGGGAATGCCGCATTGAGGCGATCGGCGACGGTGATGGTGGTCCGCCCGATCAGGTCGGCGATCCGGGGATCGGACAGCATCGCGTAGTTGGACTCCGCGATCTCGCCGCTGGCGAGGGTCGCGGCCATGCCGAAATAGATGCTCATCTTCGCCTGCAGCGGGGTCTCGAACGGCCCGCGATGGGCGCATCCGGGATAGTTGAGCGCGGCGTCATAGGTGGAAAGGTGGATGCTGCGGATGGCATCGCCCGGGGCGAGGCGGCGCGCGGCGGCCAGCGCCACCTGGCACGGCGACTGCGCGAAATTGCAGGCCGGCGCCTCCTTGTTGAACACCGCCATGATCTCGCAGGCGCCGTCGGGATAGAGCGTCGGGCGATAGGGCAGCGGCCCGCGCCCGAAGCCGGCGAACAGGCCCGCCACGCCCTCGATGGCGGTCGCCGAGCCATGCGCGCCGAGCTGGGCGAGCCTGAGCGCCGTCAGCGCGTTGCGGGCGGCGAAGCCGGGATGGAAATACATGTCGTCGGCGCCGCTGTGCGGCCACTCGTTCAGGCCGCCGGCGGTGTTGGCCGCGAGCGCCAGCGCGGTGACCGTCTGCGCCTCGGTCAGGCCGAGCAGGATGGCGCCGGCGAGGGTCCCGGCCAGCGGCCCCACGAGGCCGGTCGGGCGAAACAGCCGGGCGACCTCGGGCGTCACGAGGGCGCGCCCGACCCGCCCGCCGATCTCGTATCCGGCGACGGCGGCCCGAAGCACGCTGGTCGTCAGGCCGGAATTGGCGCAGGCCAGCGACACCAGCACCGGCCAGATCACCACGCCCAGATGCGCAATGCTGCCGGCATGCATGTCCTCGCGCACCAGGCCATGGCCGCGCACGGCATTGGCGAAGGCCGCGTCCGACGCGGCGAAGCCCCCGCTTTCGCCGATGATGACGCAGCGGCCCGGCGTTCCCGCGGCGAGCGCGAAGGCCTGCCGGCTCCACGGCAGATCCGCCGCCTCGATGGCGCAGGAGAGGAAGTCGGCGAGGCAGGTGACGGCCTTGTCGAGCACCGCCTGCGGAAACTCGGTCCGCCCGTTCGCCTGGCGAACGAGCTCGTTCAGAACAGTGGTGCCAGCCATGGCGTTCTCCCACCCATTCGAGGCGTTCCGAAATCCGGCCGGACGCCCGCTATTCCCATTCGAGAGTGCCCGCAGCGCCGGCACGGCCGCCGCGGCCGCGCGTCACGCGCCGCGGATCGTCATGCCGCAGTCCACCTTGAGCGAGACGCCGGTGATGCAGCGGGCATCGGACGACACGAGGAAGCTCACCGCCCGCGCCACGTCCTCGGGCGCGGCGAGCCTGCCGAGCAGGGATTTTGCTTCGCGCTCCGCCCAGCCGCGCTCGGTGATCACGGCATCCGCCCCGGGGGTGCGCACCGAGCCCGGCGCCACGGCATTCACGCGAATGCCCTTCGGCCCCAGCTCGGCCGCCTGCTGGCGGGTCAGGGCATCCATCGCGCCCTTGATCGAGGTGTAGACGGAGGCGGTGGAAATCGCGATCGAGACCGCAATGGAGGAAAGGTTGACGATGCTGGCGCACGTCCTCTGCACAAGATGCGGGGTCGCCGCCTGCGTCGCCCAGAAGGTTCCCTTCAGGCCGATATCCAGCATCCGGTCGACTTCAGCTTCGGGAAAGCTGGCGAGGTCGGCGTAATGGAACACGACCGCATTGTTCACGAGGACATCCAATCCGCCGTGGCCGGCGAACAGATCGATGGCGCGGATGACGGCGGCGCGGTCGGCGATGTCGCACGGCAGGGGGACGAGCTTGTCCGGCCCCGCCTCGTCCGCCATGCGGTTCAGACCGTCCGCATCGATGTCGAGCGCACCGACCTGCACGCCCCGCGCGATCAGGTCGAACGCGATCGCTCGCCCGATGCCATTGGCACCGCCGGTCACGATTGCGCGCATTCCAGCCAGCATTCCCTGGGTTCCTCCGACGCCGCGCTCGTCTTCCGAAGCGCTTAGGCGCCTTGTAGCATATAGTGACAATAATACAATATGAAAATCATATGGCGAGGCATCGCCCGGCGCCTGCGGAAGGCGATGGCGGCGTCAACGGCCGGAACGCTTTTCGGGGGTGGGCGTCGCATCACGGCTCGGCCGGAGGGGATTGCCGGGCGCCGATTTCGCCGCATCAGACCTGATGAATTTTCTCGGGCGTAGGACGGCGATCAGCCGATCCGGCGGGTGGGGGGCCGGCGCGGACTGCTCTTCCTGGCAGCGGGGGGCCAAGCGCGCAGGCGCACGGTGTCATCCGCCCAAGGCGCCGCAGCCGCGGATCGGAGGCTTGCCACACGCTCGGCAAGGGATCGACATCGGCTTCCGGACGCGGCTCGCCACAGGGACGGCCGCCCCGCACGAAGGTGCGGGCAAGGCCCGGCATCCGCGGCACCGAGCAAAGGAAAGCGTCGGTCCGCCCGACCCTGCGCGGCGGCCGGAACCGCCCCCGCACGCGCCTATGGGAGGCCGAGAGCGCGCGTCACCTCTCCGGATTCCGCTGGCGGTCGAACGCCCGTCACCTCCTCCGGGCGCGCGTCTCCGGAGGCGGCGGAATGCGTCCGCCGGACAGGTCCGCCCGCGAGGCCTCGCTCAGGAGGCCGGCTTCGCCGCATGCAGCGCCACGAAGTCCTTGAAGGTCTTGAGCTGCCCGGCGACGAAGCTGCGGGTGCCCTCGTCGGTCAGCACGCCGTCGGTGATCTTGGTATGGGCCTGGCCGATCATCACTTCCGGGCCGTTCAGCACATAGGCATCCACCGCCACCAGCACCTGCCGCAGGTGATATTGCGCCCGCGCCCCGCCGAACGCGCCGGGCGAGGCGGAGAGGATATCGGTCGGCTTCCGCTTCAGCGGGTTGAGGTCCTTCATGCGGGACAGCCAGTCGAGGGCGTTCTTGAGCCCGCCCGGGACGGAATAATTGTATTCCGGGGTCACGATCACGAGGCCGTCCGCCGCCGCGACCGCCGCGCCGAGCGCCGAAACGGAGGCGGGGAAGCCCGCGGCCTCGATGTCGCCGTCATAGATGGGCAGGTCCGCGATGGAGGGCAGGATCTCGATCGCGACGCCCTCGGGCGCAAGCTCCGGCAGGGCCCGTGCCACCGCTGCATTGAACGAGCCCTTGCGCACGCTGCCCACCAGAACCGCCCACTTCATGGTCCCCTCCCCTTGCTGAACGCCCCGCCACCGGGGCGCCGCGCCTCGGGTCACGGCGGGAGCATGGAGCGGTTCGCCGCGGAGCGGAACCCCTTTCCGCCCCACCCCGGACCCCTGACCGGCGGCGCCCGGCGCGCGGCGCTCAATAGGACATGAACAGCGGCACCTTGCTCTCCTTCAGCAAGGATTGCGTGACGCCGCCCAGCACCCATTCGCGCACCAGCGAATGATGGAACGCGCCCATCACCAGGAGGTCGGCCTCGAACAGCATGCACTGGTCCCGCAGCGTGCCGGCGATGCCGCTCGGCTCCACCGTGAGGTTCTTCACGCTCACATTGACGCCGTGGCGGGCGAGATGGGGGGCGAGCTCGGCGCCGGGCACCATGTGGGCAAGCTGCTTCTCGGTGCCCACCGCCACCACCTCCACCGCCTCGGCCGACTGCAGCAGGCCCATGGCGTCGTTCACCGCGCGGGCCGCTTGGGCGCTGGCGTCCCAGGCGATGAGGATGCGCTTCGAGCGGAATGCCTCGACCCCCGGCGGCACCACCAGCATCGGACGGCCGCTCTGGAACAGCAGCGCCTCGATGATTCCCCGCTCCGCCTTCACCGTGAGGGCCTCGGCATTGAGCACGGTGAGGTCGTGCACCCGCGCCTGGGCGAGGAAGGACTCCACCAGCTCGCTGTAGCCGAGCTGCGGCGTCTCCACCGTGCAGGTGACGCCCGCCGCCCCCGCCTCGCCGAGCGCCCGCTCGGCCAGCGAGTCCGCGAGCTGCTTCAGGTGCCGGTTATGGGCCGCCACCAGGTCCAGCGCCATGGTGGAAAGGAAGATGCTGCCCACCGTCACCTTCAGGGAGGACGCCTGGATGGTGGCGTGCGCCCCCGCCTGGCGCGCGAGGGACAGGCCGTAGGCGAGCGCCGTGGAGGGCTCGTCGAGGCCTTCCTCGGTCAGGCCGATCAGCACACTCTTGATGGATGAAAGCATTCGGATTTCCTCCCGGAGACGAAGGCTAGATGGCGGCTTGCCACCAGGCGTTGCGCGAGGTCAAGACGCGCCCGCCCGCCGGACCGCCGGCGTTGGGCAACTCGATCGCGGCGGGAGGCACCCCGCCCTATCGGGGCCGGAACCGCTCGCGGATATGCCGTTCCAGCTCGTCGCGCACCTCGCGGTAGGCGGCGAGGCGCTGCTCGCGGTTGCCTCCCTCGCTGGTGGGATCGGCGGTGGGCCAGTATTCCACGTCGAGGGCGTTGGTGCGCGTCAGCTCAAGGGCGCGGTGGTGGGCATCGGGCGAGAGCGAGATGGCGAGGTCGAAGTTGAGCCCCTCATTCTCCTCCAGCTCCTCGACGCTCTGCGGCCGGTGCCGCGAGACATCGAGGCCGAGCTCGTCCATCACCGCGGTGACGAAAGGGTCCTGCTCCCCCGCGATCACGCCCGCCGACCCCACATAGAGGGTGGAGCCGAAAAGGTGCCGCGCCAGCGCCGCCGCCATGGTGGAGCGCACCACGTTCTGCCCGCACATGAACAGAACCGCCTGCGGCCGCGCAGAGCGTTTCGGCGCCGCGGATACACCCGCGGGAGGCTCCATCGCCTCAGCCCTTCCAGTGAAGGGCGCAGATGAGGGTGAAGAGGCGCCGCGCGGTGTCGAAATCCACGTCGATCTTGCCCTTCAGCCGCTCGCTCAGGAGCTCGGAGCCTTCGTTGTGGAGGCCGCGGCGGCCCATGTCGATGGCCTCGATCTGGGTCGGCGAGGCGGTGCGGATGGCGGCGTAATAGCTCTCGCAGACGAGGAAATAATCCTTCACCACCTTGCGGAAGGGGGAAAGGGAAAGGTGATGCTGCACCACCTGCTCGCCGTTCTCGCGCTTCACGTCCAGGACCAGGCGGTTGTCGGCCTGCGAGATGTGGAGGGTGTAGGGCCCCTCCCCCGGATCGCCGCAGGGATGAAAGGAATTCTCCTCGATCAGGTCCCAGATGGCGGTCGCCCGCTCGTGCTCGATATCCGAACCGGCACGGCCGATGGAGGCGTCGTCCAGGGTGACGGCGCTGAGACGCGAGGGCGACTTCTCTGGCATGGCTTTACGCCTCTCCTCCGGCATTGGTGCGGATGGAAACCGAGCGGCCGTGGGCGTCGAGACGCTCGACGCCGGCCAGGCGCACCGCCACCGGGCCGAGCACGTGCAGCGCCTCCGGCGGGCATTTCAGCAGTGAGGTGCGCTTCATGAAGTCGAGCACCGACAGGCCCGACGAGAAGCGGGCCGAGCGGGCGGTCGGCAGCACATGGTTGGTGCCGCCCACATAGTCGCCGATGGCCTCAGGGGTGTGGGCGCCGATGAAGATCGCCCCGGCGTGGCGGATCAGGCCGGCGAGCCGGTCGGCGTCGCGGGTGTGGATCTCCAGGTGCTCCGGCGCCACGCGGTCCACCAGCGGGATCGCCGCGTCGAGATCGTCCACCAGGATGATGGCGCCGTGGTCGCGCCAGGAGGCGCCGGCGATCTCGGCCCGCGGCAGGGTCGCGAGCATGGTCTCCACCGCCCGCTCCACCTCCTCGGCGAGGCGGCGAGAGGGGGTGACGAGGATGGACTGGGCCGCCGTGTCGTGCTCGGCTTGGGCCAGGAGGTCGGCGGCGATCCAGTCGGCCGCCGCCTCGTCGTCGGCGATGACGAGCACCTCGGAGGGCCCGGCCACCATGTCGATGCCCACCTTGCCGAACACCTGCCGCTTGGCCGCCGCCACGAAGGCGTTGCCGGGGCCGACGATCTTGTCCACCGGCGCGATGGTCGCGGTGCCGTAGGCCAGGGCCGCCACCGCCTGGGCCCCGCCCACCCGATAGACCTCGTGCACCCCGGCGAGCCGCGCCGCCGCCAGCACCAGAGGCGCGATCTGCCCGTCGGGGGCCGGCACCACCATGACGATGCGCGGCACCCCGGCCACGTTGGCCGGCACCGCGTTCATCAGCACCGAGGAGGGATAGGCCGCCGTGCCGCCGGGCACGTAGAGGCCGGCCGCATCCACGCTGGTCCAGCGATGGCCGAGCTGGACGCCGAGCGGGTCCGTATAGACCTCGCTCTGCGGCATCTGGCGCTCATGGTGCGCCTCGATGCGGGCCTTGGTGAATTCGAGCGCCGCGCGGGTCTCCGGCGGGATGGAGGCGAGGGCGGCGTCGAGCTCCGCGTCGGTCACGCGCAGGCCGAGGGCGGCGAGGTCCACCCGGTCGAAGGTGCGCGAAAGATCGATGAGGGCCTCGTCGCCGCGGGCGCGCACGTCGGCGATGATGGCGGCCACCTTGTCGGCCACATCCACGGACGACTCGCGCTTGGCGCCGAGGAAGGTGGCGAAGCGGTCGGCGAAATCGGGGCTTCTGGTATCAAGTCGCATGGGCATGCGCCTTGCTAATTCAGCTTCGCCATGGAGGGAAGCCCTTCTGATGGAAGGTGGCTGCGACGGGGCTGCGGCGAGGCGCCCGCGCACGCCCGGCAGCGGGTGTCAGGCGGCGTCGCTCACATGCTTCGGCGCGTGGGCGCAGCCCCAGGCGGGGCCGAGATCGGAGAGGCCCGCCTCGATGCATTCCACCTCCAGCCGCACCTCGGCGCCGCCGGAGAAGGTCAGAAGCACGTGGCCGGACGGCGCATCGGTAGGCATGAAGGTGACGGCGAGGAGATTGAGCACGCCGTTCTTCTGCGCACCCTCCAGGCCGCGGCACTTCACGGCGCGCACCCGCTCGAAATGGAGCCCCGTGCGATGGCGCACCGTCTCGTTGAACAGCACCTTCTGCCCCCAGTCGAAGCGGTTGAGCAGCAGGGCAAAGCGCTGGCGGCGCGGCAGAAAGCCCATATCGCAAAGCTTGACCACCGCATCCTGAAGATGCGCGGAGACCACCGCGAGGTCTTCCTCGTCGAGGGCGAGAAGCTTCAGATTGCTCGCCTTGCAGTCTGCTGCCGCCGGCTCTTGGGCCTTGGGATCGGTCATGGGCATCGCGCCTTCTGTCTATACCTGCCAGATAGGCACGTGACGAAAGGGATTCAATGCCTTGCCCGGCCGCCGCGGCGACGCTTCGCGGCAGGATCAGGGGCGGGCGGGAAGAGCGCGGGCGGCTCAGGCGCGCGCCCGCCCCGTCGGCTCAGCCGCTGATGCGCTCGATCTGCGCGCCGCAGCGCGAGAGCTTCTCTTCCAGCTTCTCGAAGCCGCGATCGAGGTGGTAGACGCGCTGCACCATGGTCTCCCCCTCCGCCGCCAGTCCGGCGATGACGAGGGAGACGGAGGCGCGCAGGTCGGTGGCCATCACCGGCGCGCCGGTGAGCCGCTCGGTGCCCTCGATATAAGCGGTGTCGCCGTCGAGCTGGATCTTCGCGCCGAGGCGGGCCAGCTCCTGCACATGCATGAAGCGGTTCTCGAAGATGGTCTCGGTGATGCGCGAGCGGCCCTTGGCGCGGGTCATCAGCGCCATGAGCTGGGCCTGAAGGTCCGTGGGGAAGCCCGGATAGGGCGCCGTGGTCACCTCGACCGGCAGGATGCCCGCGCCATTACGACGCACCCGGATACCCTCGTTGGTGACGTCGATCTCGGCACCGGCCGCCCGCAGCGTGTCGAGCGCGTTCTCCAGAAGGTCGGGACGGGCTCCGGCCAGCATCACGTCGCCGCCCACCATGGCGGTGGCCATGGCATAGGTGCCGGTCTCGATGCGGTCGGGCAGCACGGCGTGGCGGGCGCCGCGCAGGCGCGGCACGCCCTCGATCACCACCGTGGAGGATCCGGCGCCGGAGATGCGCGCCCCCATCTTGATGAGGCAATCGGCGAGATCGACGATCTCGGGCTCGCGCGCGGCATTCTCGATCACCGTCTCGCCATCGGCGAGGGAGGCCGCCATCAGCGCCGTGTGGGTGGCGCCCACCGACACCTTGGGGAAGATGATGCGCCCGCCCTTGAGGCCGTTCTTCGCCTTGGCGATCACGTAGCCGGCGTCGATCTCGATGTCGGCGCCGAGCGCGCGCAGGGCATCGAGGTGGAAATCCACCGGCCGGGTGCCGATGGCGCAGCCGCCGGGCAGCGACACCTTCGCCTCGCCCATGCGGGCGAGCAGCGGGCCGATGACCCAGAAGGAGGCGCGCATCTTGGACACGAGGTCATAGGGCGCGGTGGTATCGACGATCACCCGGGCGTCGATCTCCAGGGTCTGGCCGGCATAGGGATCGTCGCCGGTACGCTTGCCGTTGGTGGTGATGTCCACGCCGTGATTGCCGAGGATGCGCTGCAGGAGCGCCACGTCGGCGAGGCGCGGCACGTTCTCCAGGATCAGCTTTTCCTCGGAGAGCAGGCTGGCGATCATCAGCGGCAGGGCGGCGTTCTTGGCGCCCGAGATGGGAATGATGCCCTGAAGGGAATTGCCGCCGACGATCTTGATCTTGTCCATGCTGGTCCTGTCCCCCGGATACCAGACCGGGCGCTCCCGCCCGCTTGACTGAAGTGCAGACCTCTAGCCTGCCTCGTCCTTCGGCACAATCTTTCCGTCATTCGGCGGCGCAGCAGAACCTAGGCTTGAGCTTGGGCTTACGGGCTCCGCGCGGTCTCCGCAGGGCGCATCGGCGGGGGTCGGCGCCCCCGCCCCGGCCCGGGCATCGAGGGCGCGCTGGCGGCCCTTGCGCTTGGCAAGGTTGGCGCGCAAAGCGGCGGCGAGCCGGCGGGATCGGTCGTCATCGGCGGACATGGCGTGCAGCTAGCGCCCCCGGGCCTTTCATTGCAAGCAGTGCAGCCGTGCGGCAGGCGAGGCTTGCGCGCGCGCGGCAGGCGCGCTTCATTGGCCGCCCCTGCGTCACGAGGCGGTCATGCTGTCGTCATCCCTGCGCACCCTTCATGCCTGCGGGCGCGCTCTGCCCCTCGGGCCGCGCACCCTCATCATGGGCATCCTCAACGTGACGCCCGACTCCTTCTCGGACGGTGGCCGCCACGCGGCGCCGGATGCCGCCCTCGCCCATGCCCGGACCCTCCTCGCCGAAGGGGCGGACATCCTCGACGTGGGCGGCGAATCCACCCGCCCCGGCCATGTGGCGGTCGATGCGGAGGAAGAATGGGGCCGCATCGCCCCGGTGCTGAAGGGCCTCGCGCAGGAGGCCATCGCCGTGCCGGTGTCGGTGGATACCTACAAGGCGGCGGTGGCCCGCCGGGCGCTGGAGGCGGGGGCGGCGATCGTCAACGACATCTGGGGCTTCACCCGCGACCCGGAGATCGTCCACGTGGTGGCGGATTTCGATGCGGCGGCCGTGGTGATGCACAATCGCGCCGAAATCGACCCCCATATGGATGTCATGGACGACATGATCACCTACTTCGAGCGCGCCATCGACAGGGCGGCGAAGGCGGGGGTGCGGCCCGAGCGGCTGGTGCTTGACCCGGGCATCGGCTTCGGCAAGACCTTCCCGCAGAATTTGACCGCCATCCGGCGGCTCGACGAGCTGCGCGTGCTCGGCCTGCCGCTGCTGCTCGGCACCTCGCGCAAGTCCATGATCGGCAAGATCATCGAGACGACGCCGGAGGAACGCCTGCCGGGCACCATCGCCTCCAACGTCATCGGCGTGATGACGGGGGTGGAGATCATCCGCGTGCACGATGTTGCGGCCCACGTGCAGGCCGCCCGGGTGGCCGAGGCCATCCGCGACGCCTCCTGAAGGTCCAAGACACTTAAATGAGCGCTCCCCTTTCCCAGACGCTGCTCCACACCGCCCGCCCGGCCGGCGGGCGCGCGGCCTTCCTGTGCCTCGGCTCCAATCTCGGCGACCGGGCCGGGACCATGGCGTGCGCCCTCGACCAGCTCGAGCGCGCCGGCCTCGCCATCACCGCCCGTTCCGGCCTTTACGAGACGCCGCCCTGGGGGCCCATCCCGCAGGGGCCGTACCTCAACCAGGTGGTGCAGGTGCACAGCCCGCTGCCGCCCCGCGCCCTGCTGGTGCTGGCGCTCTCGGTGGAGCGCGAGCTCGGCCGCGACCGCAGCCGGGAGGAGCGCTACGGCCCCCGCCGCATCGATATCGACATCCTGCTCTATGGCGATGAGATCGTGGCCGCGCCGGATCTTCAGATCCCCCATCCGCGGCTGATGGAGCGGGCCTTCGCCTTGGTGCCCCTCACCGAGATCGCGCCGGACATCGTGGTCGGCGAAACCCCCGCCGCCGAGGCGCTGCGGGGGCTGGACGTCAGCGGCATCCGCCGGATCACCCAACGCTGAAACCACCCCCGCGACCTTACGGCCGCAGGGGTGGCGTTCACTGCCGGATCAGTTCATCCGGACGTTCTTCGACCAGGCATCCACCTCGGTCTTCACCTGGTCCTTGGCATAGCCGTAGCGTTCCTGCAGCTTGCCTTCCAGAATTTCGCGCTTGCCGTTGATCTGCGCCAGATCGTCGTCGGTCAGCTTGCCCCACTGGGCCTTCACATTGCCCGTGATCTGCTTCCAGTTGCCTTCGATACGATCCCAGTTCATGGCTATTCCTCCATGTGGTGGATGAACACCTAGACAACGCCCTGCCTCCCGGCGCGTTCCAACGCACCGCAGCATTTCCGGCCAATGGCTTGATAAATAAGGCATTTAAATTATGACGGCGGCCCGATTGATGGATGACGACGCCCTCGCCGAAGCGGTCGCGCGGGGCGAGCGCGCGGCGCTGGCGCGGGCCATCACCCTGGTGGAATCGCGTCGCGCCGATCATCGCAAACGGGCGCAGGCCCTGCTCCAGCATCTCCTGCCGCGCACCGGCGGCGCCTTCCGGGTGGGCATCACCGGCGTGCCGGGGGTGGGCAAGTCCACCACCATCGACGCGCTCGGCACTTTTCTCACCGCGAAGGGCCACAAGGTGGCGGTGCTGGCGGTGGATCCCTCCTCCACCCGGACCGGTGGCTCGATCCTCGGCGACAAGACCCGCATGTCCCGCCTCTCCGTGGACAGGCACGCCTTCATCCGCCCCTCGCCCTCCGGCGGCACGCTGGGCGGTATCGCGGCGAAGACGCGCGAGACCATGCTGCTGTGCGAGGCCGCCGGCTTCGACGTGGTGCTGGTGGAGACGGTGGGCGTCGGCCAGTCGGAGACCACGGTGGCGGAGCTGACCGACACCTTCCTGGTGCTGATGCTGCCCGGCGCCGGCGACGAATTGCAGGGCATCAAGAAGGGCGTGCTGGAGCTGGCCGACATCGTGGCGGTGAACAAGGCCGACGGCGACAACATCCCCCGCGCCCGCGCCGCCGCCGGCGAATATCGCGCGGCGCTGCATCTGCTTGGCGCGCGCGAGGCCCATTGGTCGCCGCCGGTGCTCACCTATTCGGCGCTGACCGGCGACGGAATTTCGGAGGTGTGGGCGCAGGTGGAGCTGCATCGCCAGAAATGCGAGGCGGCGGGCACCTTCCTCACCACCCGCCAGGGCCAGCAGGTGCGCTGGATGTGGACCCTGCTCAACGAGCGCCTGCAGGAGCGTGTCACCCACGACCCCGCGGTCAAGGCCCGGCTTCCGGCGCTGGAGAAGGAGGTGGCCGACGGCACCCTCGCCCCGGCCCTGGCGGCGGCCGAGATCGCCGGCCTCATCGGGCTGTAGCGAAAGGGCCGGCGGGTTCATGGGCCGCCTGCTCCTCATCTGCGGCTTCGGGCCGTTTCCCGGCGTGCCGCACAATCCGTCCGCCAAAGCCGCCGCGGACGTGGCCCGGCGGCGCCGGCCGGCGCTCTCGGGCTGGCGGACGCAGGTGGAGATCCTGCCCACCCTGTGGACCTCGCCGGACCTCATCGCCCGCCTTGTGGCGCGCCATCGTCCCACGGCGATCCTGCTGCTCGGGGTGGCGCGCCGGCGGCGCGCGCTGTGCCTGGAGACGCAGGCCGTGAATGCGGCCAACCGCTTCCCCGATGCCGCCGGCCGCCACGGGCCGGCCCGCCTGCTTCCCGGCGCGCCGCCGCTCCACCCCGCTCCCGCCGCCACGGCCGCGCTGCTGAAGGCACTGCGCAGCACCGGCCTGCCCGCCCGCGCCTCGCGCGATGCCGGGCGCTACCTGTGCAACGCGGTCTATTTCCGCGCCCTCGACGTGGCGGCGCGCGGGACGGCGCAAGGCGCGCTGCCGGTGGTGTTCGTCCATCTGCCCGGGCGGAGCCTCGCCCGCGATCGGGCCTACGAGGCGCGGCAGACGGCGGCCCTGTCCCAGCTCATGGTGGCGCTGGCCGCCACCGCGCGCCGCATCGCCTGACGCTCACGCGGCGCCCGCCGGCCGCTGCGGCACGGATTTCCGCGCAACAGATCCCATTGATTAGATCGAATCAGTTTTGTTGGAAAAACACCCGCCGGCCCCTTCAAATTCAAGGATTCATGGCTTAAAGGCCCGCCAGCATCCCAAGCGGATGGAAAGCTGAACCATCATCCATCGGCAGGTCGTGGTGAGGGGGCGCGGTCACGCTCTGGCGGCGTGGCGCACCGCCGGGGAGCCCGCTTCCCCGAGGTGGCGCCCCTGAGGAGCGCATCGGCCGGCGCGGGGCGGAGCAAGGGCTGATTCATGACCATCTATCTGCCCATCGCCGAACTGCCGGTGGCCATCTTCGCCATCTTCGCCATGGGGCTGGCCGTGGGTTTCATCTCCGGCATGTTCGGAGTGGGCGGCGGCTTCCTCATGACGCCGCTGCTGATCTTCTCGGGCGTTCCACCGACCGTGGCGGTGGCGAGCGTGTCGCCTTACATGGCCGCCTCGTCCTTCTCCGGGGCGCTGTCCTATCTGCGCAAGGGCATGGTGGACCTTCCGCTCGCCACCGTGCTCCTGCTCGGCGGCCTCCTGGGCACGGCCTCCGGCGTGGCGCTGTTCGCCTGGCTGCGCAGCGTCGGCCAGGTGGACCTCGCCATCGCCGTCTCCTACACGACCCTGCTCGGCGCCATCGGCACCCTGATGATCGTTGAGAGCGTGCGCGCCATGGCCCGCAGCCGCTCCGGCGCCCCGCCCGAGGTGCGCCGGCCCGGCACCCATGCCTGGTTCATGCGCCTGCCGCTGAAGATGCGCTTCCGCCGCTCGCGCATCTATGTGTCGGCCATTCCCGTGGCGGTGATGGGCTTCGTCATCGGCCTGCTCGGCGCGGTGCTGGGCGTGGGCGGCGGTTTCATCCTGGTGCCGGCCCTGATCTACATGCTGCGCGTGCCCACCCAGACCTCGGTGGGCACCTCGCTGGTGCTCATGCTGGTGACCATGACGGCCGCCACGGTCCTGCATGCCGAGGCCAACCGCACCGTGGATGCGGTGCTCGCTTTGGTGCTGATGGTGGGCGGCACGGTGGGCGCCCAGTTCGGCGCCCGCGCCGGGCAGACCCTGCGCGCCGAGCACCTGCGGCTGCTGCTCGGCCTGCTCGTGCTGTCGGTGGGCGTGCGGGTGGCGGCCGACCTGGTGACCCCGCCGGCCGACCCCTTCACCGTCACCACCGTCTGGGAGCGCCACTGATGCGGCCCGGCGCGCCCCTCGGCCGCCTCACCCCCCTCGGCGCCGTGCTGCTGGCGCTGCTGGCGCTCGGCGGCGCCTTCGGTCCCGCGCGGGGGCAGACCGCCGCGCCTCCGGGCGCGACGGCGCAGGCGACGCTTCCGCGGGACCGGCTGATCGTCACGGTCTCCCAGCCCGAGGTGCTGATCTCCTCCAATTTCGCCGGTGTGGACCTCGTGGTGTTCGGCGCCGTGGAGACCGCCGACGCCACCGTCCCGGCCGACGTGGTGGTGACCGTGCGCGGCCCGGGCGAGACCTTCCTCACCTGGCGCAAGTCCCGGGTGCTGGGGCTCTGGATCAACACCGACAGCCGCACCTTCATCGATGTGCCGTCGTTCCTCTCGGTGCAGGCCAACCGGCCGTTCGACCGCATGGCGAGCGAGGAGACCCAGCGCGTCGAGCAGATCGGCCTCGCCCATTACATCCTGGTGCAGCGCGTGGGGCCCGATTTCGCCGACGTGGTGGTGACCGATCCGTTTCGCGCCGCCTTCATCCGGACCCTGAGCGCGGAAGGGCTCTACCAGGAGGATCAGCGCGGCGTTCGCTTTCTCGCGCCAAATGTATTCCGCACCGGGATCAGTATTCCCGGCCGCGCACCCATTGGTCGCTACACGGTGGATGTGATCCTGCTGCGCGCTGGCAAGGTCACCGCTCGCGCCTCTTCCACTTTCAATGTGCAGAAGGGAGGATTCGAGCAGGAGGTGACTTCTCTGGCTCAGAACTCCGGGCTTCTCTACGGCATTTCTGTCGCATTCGGCAGCCTGATCGTAGGATTTATTGCTAATATTCTATTCCGTAAGGAATAATCACACACTAAACGTGTAGCGCGGCAAACAGACAATTGCCGGCATTGGAATAACTACAATTGCATGCATCGGTCACCCACTACAATTTTTGCGTTTTCAGCTTGTATTTAGTGTTTAGACCCTGCACAAGAAAAGCCGGACTTTCCGGGCGAGATCAGTTACCTGTCCGCCGACGAGCTTCGGGCGCCAAGCCCTGACCGGCGCCCGTCGGGGCGGGGCGGCGTCTCGCGGCGCCGCCCCGACACCCCATTGCCCGACACCTGCTGATCCGACCCCGAGCCCCGCCCGGCCTGAACGCCGGGCAGGCGCCCGTCCCCGCCGCGCACCCCCGAAGCGGGCACGAGAATCCGCGGGCTCGTGCGGTTTGCGCCTTCCGCGTCGGCGCGGCGGATGCTAGCTCCTGCCCTGCGCGGGCGCTGGACCTGCGCATGGACCGACAAGGGAGGGGGAAGATGGCCGGCGACGTCGCCATTTCCGTTGAAGCGGGCATCGCCCGTCTCGTTCTGTCCAATCCCGAGCGGCGCAACGCCATCTCCAGCGGCATGTGGAAGAGCCTCGCCGCCTTTGCGGTGGATGCGGCCAAGCGCAGCGACATCCGCGTCGCCATCCTGCGCGGCGAGGGCACGCTCGCCTTCTCCGGCGGCGCCGACATCTCGGATTTCGACAGCGCGCGCTCCGACGCCTCGGGGGCGCAGACCTATGACGACCTCGTGGAGGCCGCCTGCTCGGCCATCGAGGCCCTCGCCTTTCCCACCATCGCGCTGGTGCGGGGCGCCTGCGTGGGCGCGGGCGCGGCGCTGGCGGCCTCGTGCGACCTGCGGGTGGCCTCGGACGACGCCTTCTTCGCCATCCCCGCCGCCCGCCTCGGCCTCGGCTACGATCCGCGCGGCATGCGCCGGGTGGCGAGCGCCTTTTCCGGCCAGGGCGTGCGCTTCCTCTTCTTCACGGCGGACCGCATGCCGGCCGCGCGCGCCCATGAGCTCGGCGCCCTGGAGGCGGTGGCCGCCGGCGACGAGGCCGACGCCCATGCCGAGCGCCTCGCCCAGCGCATGGCGGACAATGCGCCCCTGACCCTCAAGGCGGCCAAGCTCGCCATCCGGGCGGCGGAAGGCGCGCCGCAGCACGTGCTCGCCGAGGCGCGCCGCGCCACCGGCATCGCCAATGCGAGCGCCGACTATCGTGAGGGCCGCCTCGCCTTCGCCGAGAAGCGCGCGCCCCGCTTCACCGGGCAGTGACCCGCGCCGCGCGGCGCAGGCACGAAAAAGCCCGCGCCAGACTTGCCGGCGCGGGCGTCACGGAAGCGGTTGGCTGACCTGAGGCCGTCTTTCGACGGTGCCGCGGGTCGCTTAAGGCGCGGCGCCGCCGAGCGACGGCACCGATGTTTTTCGGACGGAGCACCGCGCGATCCGCGCGCCCGCCCTATGCCGGGCGCGCCCCGCGGACGGCGGCGGCGCCGGGATCTATTTCCCGGCGGCCTTCAGGCGCGTGTTGCACGCGCTCCAATATTGCGGCCAGGTCTGGCCCTCCGGGATCTTGCCGGCTTCCTTCTGGCCGCGCCATTCGGCGCCGCATTCCTTGATCCGCTCGCGGGCGGCGAGCTGGCCGGGCGTGGGCTGGCGCGCGCCCTCGCCAGTGTCGACGCCGGCCGGCGTGGGAAGCGGCTCCTCCACCGGCTTGACGGCCGACTGGGACGCCGGCTTGGCGGGCGCGGTGGTGGCGGTTGCGGCCGCGGGGGTCGCCGCCGGCGCCTCACCGAGCAGGCGGGTGTTGCAGGCGCTGTAGAACTGCGACCACGTCTCGCCCGCCTTCACCTTGCCCGCGGTCTTGGCGGCCTGCCATTCGTCGCTGCACTGCTTGCGCCGCGACTGGGCGGAGGAGGCCGCCGCGGCCGACTTGCCGGTCTCGGCGGTGGTCTTCGCGGCGCCCGCCGCCGGCTTCTCGGCGGTCGCGGGGGCGGTTGCCGCGGGAGCCGCCGCAGGCGTGGCCGCCGCGCCCTGCTGCAGGCGCGCGTTGCACTCCTTGAAGAAGGCGTTCCAGGTCTCGCCTTCCTTCACCTTGCCCGCGGTCTTGGCAGACTGCCACTCCTCGCCGCACTGCTTCATCCGGTCCTGGGCCGTCTGGGCCCCGGCGGGAGCAAGGCTGGCGAGCACCACAGCGAGGCCGGCGGCCGCGCTCAAGAAGCTCATCCGCAAGGACATTGCGCCATCTCCGAATCGACGCCGCGCCCGGCGCGCAGCGGGCGTACGCTACTCCCGAAACGCCCCGAAGGCGATGGTATCATTGCGGCGGATGGCACCGCGTCGCGGCCGCCCGGCGAAGCCCCGCGCCCGGCACAAGCGAAGCTCTCCACAGCGCGCGATCCCGCAGGTTGGACAGGACGGTGCGCCGACGATATGGTCCCCGGCCGCAGCATTGGGGCGTAGCCAAGTGGTAAGGCAGGGGATTTTGATTCCCCCATTCCCTGGTTCGAATCCAGGCGCCCCAGCCATCCCCGACGCGATCCGCTTGTGCCGCCGCCGAACGCCGGCTGTAGCGCGATCCGTGCCCGGCTATTTCGCCGCCGGCGCCGGCTCCAGCGAATGCAGATAATCGATGAAGTCCTCGATCTGGTCGGGCTCGAGCTCGAACTCCGGCATGCCCGAATGGCCGGTGATGATGCCCTCCGCCAGGGATTCGGCGAGGCTGTCCACGGGATAGCGCTTGTGCAGGTCGCGGAACGGCGGCGCCGCGGCGAACGGGCTGGCGCCGGTCGGCCCCAGCGCGTGGCAGCCGGCGCAATTGGCGTCGGCGAAGGCACGGCCGCGGGCGATGGCCTGCGGATCCGGGGGCTCCTCCCGCTGCGTCGGCGCGGCTTCGGGCTCCGCGGCCCGGACGGCGCAGACCGGCCCCAGCACGAGGGCGAGCGCGAGCGCGCCGGCGAGACCTCGGACCACCGGGCGGCCCGGCAAACGCGGCTTCCACATGAGGCGCCTCCCTGAGGGCTGCTCCTCCCCGGAGGGAGGACCGCATCTGCCTTGGCACACAAGGGGTTAATTTTCCGCGCGCGGCGCGCCGTCCCTCAGCGGCCCTTGCCCATGGCCGTCTCCAGCGCGTCGGCGATGGTGCGCAGCACCTTCACCCGGGCGTAGTGCTTGTCCTCCGCCTCCACCAGGGTCCACGGCGCAGCGCGGGTGGAGGTGCGGTCCACCATCTCGGTCACCGCGGCCTCGTAGAGCGGCCATTTCGCCCGGTTGCGCCAATCCTCCTCGGTGAGCTTGAAGCGCTTGTAGGGGATCGACTCGCGCGCCTCGAAGCGCCGCTCCTGCTCCTCCTGGCTGATGGCGAGCCAGAACTTCACCACCACATGGCCGGCATCGGTGAGCTGGGTCTCGAAATCGTTGATCTCGCCATAGGCGCGGCCCCACCCGTCCGGGGTCAGCAGACCCTCCACCCGCTCCACCAGCACGCGGCCGTACCAGGAGCGGTCGAAGATGGCGACGCGCCCGAGCGCCGGGATGTGCCGCCAGAAGCGCCACAGATAGGGGTGCGCCTTCTCCTCGTCCGTGGGCGCGGCGATGGGATGGACGCGGAAGCGCCGCGGATCGAGCGCCCGGCGCAGGCGCATGATGGTGGAGCTCTTGCCCGCGGCGTCGCTTCCCTCGAAGGCGCAGACGAGGCCGTGGCGGGCAAACTCCGGCGAGGTGGTGAGCGCGGTGATGCGCTGCTGCGCCGCGTCGAGCTCCTTGTCGTAGGCGGCGTCGTCCAGCTTCTTCGAGAGGTCGAGGGTGGAGAGGATGGAGAAAGCGGGCAGCTCGCCCGGCACGCGCACCGGATTGGGCGCCAGCGGGCGCGGCGGCAGGGGCGCCTCCCGCGTCATGGCGACGAGCTTCTCGAGCAGGAGGCTGCCCGCCATGGCGTCGCGATATTCCTCGTCGGCGGCGGGCACCACCTGCCAGGGCGCGATGTCGGTGGAGGTGAGCTGGGCCGCCTCCTCGGCGGCGAGCACCAGGCGCTCGCGCGCCTTGCGGCTGTCGATCTCCTCCCACTCGGCGACCAGCGGGCGCACATAGGCCCCCCGGCTCAGCTTCCTGAAGCGGGCGTGCGCCTCCTCGGCGTCGAGATAGAGCCAGAGCTTGAGCAGGCTCACGCCCTCCGCATGGAGCATGGCCTCGAAGCGGTGGATGTCCTCCAGCGCCTTGGTGAAGGCGCCGAGCCCGACGCGACCCAGCGCCCGGTCGCACAACGGCTTGTGATACCAGGAGCCGAGCACCATGCCGATCTGCCCGAAGCCGGGCATCTCGCGCCAGTATTTCCACATGGGCGGATGGCCGCCGTCATCGACGCAGGGGCGCTCGAAGGTGAGCGTCTCGACGCGGCGCACGTCGAGCCAGCTGTAGAGCCGGTTCAGCACCGCGCCCTTGCCGGCGCCGTCGGGCCCGTGGATGAGCACCAGCAGGCTGCGCTTCTTCTGGTCGATGAGCTGGAACTGGGCGTTCAGCAGCTCTTCCCGGAGCCCGGGCTCCATGGACTTGAAGGCGGCCTTGTCGAGGGTGCGCTCCACCTTGGCGGATTCGAACATGGGCCGGCCCTCCTCCCGGAGCCGGACCGGCCGTGCGCCCTCCGGCGTCCTTCAGCGCATAAGAGCGCGATTCGCCCGTCCGATCACGCGCTCGGCGCGGCCGGCGGCGGCTCAGAGATTGGCGACCTTCTGCGCGCCGGAGGAGGGCACCTTCACCACCGCCTCGCCGTCGAGCACCACCTCGCCCTTCACCGAGCAGATGCAGGACAGGCGCGCGCGGAACTTCTCCGGCACCAGATCCACCACCTTCACCTCCACGTCCACCGTGTCGTCGATGCGCACGGGGGCGCGGAAGTTCAGGGTCTGCGAGATGTATACCGCGCCCGGCCCCGGCAGGCGGGTGCCGAGCACGGCGGAGATCAGGCTCGCGGTGTAGAGGCCGTGGGCGATGCGTCCGCCGAACGGCGTCTTGGCCGCGAAATGCTGCGACAGGTGGATGGGATTGCGGTCGCCGGTGAGCTCGGCGAAGCCGACGATATCGGACGAGGAGACGGTCTTGGACATGCGCTCCGTGCGGCCCACCGTCAGGTCTTCGAAATAGAGGTTCTGCAGTTCGAGAAACATGGGCGCACCCCGCGGATCCGGAAACTCGGGGCGCGGACTTTAGAGCGCCCTCCGGGAAGATGGAACCACCCATTGGTTCCATGTTGCACCGATGCTGCGCGTCCCGCGCGGGCGGCGACGCGCAAACCCGGTGGGGGCAAGTCACCGGATGGGCGGCCCTGCCCATCGTACCACCATCAAAGGTTGTTGTTGACTACCAATACTCGCTCGAAATAAGCGAGCAAAATACCAATGCAACTCAAAAGACGCCGAATGGGGGGAGCTCATGGACGCAGCGGTGCTTGCGGAATACCGGGAGAAGTTCGTCGAGCTCGCCAAACGGGCCGATGCGGCCGCGCCGCGGTGTGCCAACGAGGAATCCACCAAGATGTTCCTCGTCATCCCGATGATCTCATTCCTCGGCTACGACCCCATGGACCCGAACGAGGTCTTCCCGGAGCACCACTGCGACTTCTCCGAGAAGTACAAGAACCGCGTCGACTTCGCGGTCTTCAAAGGGGGCGATCCGGTGATCGCCATCGAATCCAAGCCTGCCGGCGCGCCCGGCCTCAGGGATGATCGCGGCCAGCTCCGCAGCTACTTCAACGCGGCCAAGACGGTGAAGATGGGCATTCTCACCGACGGACTCATCTGGGAATTCTATGCCGACTCCGACGAGCCCAACATGATGGATGCCACGCCCTTCCTGCGCGTCGACCTCAGGGACACCGCGAAGGGCAAGGTGGACGACTCCGCCCTCGAAGGCCTCTTCAGCCTGAGCAAGGCGGTGTTCGACCCCGAGAACATCGGCGCGGAGGCCAAGCGCAAGCACATCTACAATTCCGTGCTCGCCCAGGTGGCCAACATCTTCGCCGACCCGCCCGAGGAATTTGCCCGGCCGCTGCTGAAGAAAGCGGGTATCGGCCACATCTCCCAGAAGGCGCTGGACGAATACCGGCCGGTCATCCAGTCCGCGTTCCGCGAGTTCATCAACCGGCAGATCCTGCACCGGCTCGACCTGCCGAAGCCCGACCAGCCGACGCCTCCCGAGCCCGCGACACCGCCTCCGCCGGCGGTGCCAGCTCCCATCGACACCACGGAGCGCGAGATGGAGGTCTTCCGGTGGACCCTCCAGCGCCTCGCCTTCCTAGTCCGCGACGACGGGCTGTTCGCAGAGATCGGCGCCATCGCCTATCGGGACTATCAGGGCAAATTCGTGGTCTTCTACAAGAAGGAGCGCAAGGGCCGCCTGTTCGAGTTCGTGGAGAGCAAGACCGCGCCGGGCTATCGCTTCATCTTCCCGGAGGAGAGCGCGCTGGCCGAGACCGACATCACGGTGCAGGCGCTAACCGAGATCGACGCGCCGCTCCTCGCGGCGTTCAGGGCGCGGGTAGCGGCGCTCACGCGGGTTGCGGCGGGTGCCGAAGCCTCGGACTGACGGCGAAGGGGGAAGGACCGGCCTCCACCGGCCTGCCAGGCTCCCTCGGCCGGTCACGCGTCGTCGGGGGTGCCCCGCGTCTTCTTCATGAGGGCTTCCAGCTCGCCGTCATGCTCCTTGGGCAGGACGAGGTTGGCGCGCACATAGAGGTCGCCGTGGGCGCCGGAGGCCTTGGGCAGGCCCTTGCCGCGCAGGCGGAAGATGCGCCCGCCCGAGGTCCAGGCGGGAACGGAAAGGTCCACCTCGCCCGAGAGGGTCGGCACGCGCACCTTGGTGCCCAGCACCGCATCGGCCAGCGACACGTCGACGTCCTGCCTCAGGTCGTCGCCGTCGCGGGTGAAGACGCCATGGGGCGCATAGGAGATGGTGACGTAGGCATCGCCCTGGGCGCCGCCCATGGGGCTCGGCTCGCCCTGGCCCTTCAGGCGCATGCGGTGGCCTTCCAGCGTGCCGGCGGCGATCTTGATGTCGATCTGCTTGCCGCTCGGCAGCGTGACGCGCTTGCTCGCCCCGTGGGTGGCCTCCTCGAAGCTCACCGGCAGGGACAGCTCCACGTCGGCGCCGGCCGGCGGGGTGAAGCCGCCGCCGGCGCTGCGGCGCTGCCGGCCGAAGCCGAAGATGTCGCCGAGATCCTCGAAGCCACCACCCTGAGGACCACCCTGCGGCCCACCATGGCGCGAGGCCCGGCGCACCCCTTCGGGACCGAAGGAGAAGCTCTCGAAAATGGTGTCCCCGTCGAAGCCCGAGAAGCCGCCCGGCCCGCGCCGGCCCGCGCCGCCGAAGCCGGCGAACTCGGGCGCGCGGGGCTTGCCCTCGGCATCGATCTCGCCCCGGTCGTACTGGCCGCGCTTCTCCTTGTCGGCCAGGATCTCGTGGGCGGTGTTGAGCTCGGCGAACTTGTCCTGCGCCTTAGGGTCGTCCACGTTGGCGTCAGGGTGCAGCTTCTTCGCCAGCCGCCGATAGGCGCGCTTGATCTCCGCTTCGTCGGCGGTCTTGGAAACGCCGAGGACGTCGTATGGATCGCGCATGAAATCTCACCTCACGGGCCGGCGCTTTCCGGCCGGCCGCAGGAAAGATGTGGGGCAATGCAGCAAAAATGCAACGGTCCCGCTCAGGCCCGGCCCAAGATTCTCACGTCGGAAAGGGTGAAGCCGTCCTTGGCCCGGCAGGCCTCGCCGCGCACCCAGCGGTCACCGGTCTTGTCCACCACCGAGACCATGAAATCGCGGCAGGCGCCGTCGCGGGCGGAACCGATGGGGGTGGCGGTGCCCCGCGCCCCGGTCGCCGGATTCTCCCAGGGGATGCTCACGTCCTTGTCGCGCGAGGCGAGCGCGGTCTGGAGGGCGGACTTGGCTTCCTTCCAGTCGGCGGGGGAAACCCCTTCCGGCGCCTCCGTCTCGGGCCCGGTGAGCGCCACCTTGCGCGGGGTGATGGAGCCGGTCACCAGCGTCTCCTCCTCGACGCCGGTCAGCGTGCTGCAGGCGGCGAGCGCGGCGCCCGACCCGAGGGCCGCGACAAGCAGACCCCAGCGAACCGCTTCGCGCGCGGCGCGACGCCCTCTATATGAAGTGCGGGGCCCTTGCGGCCGGGCGAGCGCGGAACAACGAGGCACGAGGGGCTCCCAGATGACGTCGAGCACCACAAGGGAAGCCGATAACCCCTTAACATCCGGTGATTTCACCCAGGCGGACGAGCCCTTTCGCCTGTTTGCCCAGTGGCTGGCCGACGCCGAGCGCTCCGAGATCAACGATCCCAACGCCATGACGCTGGCCACCGTGGACGCGGACGGCCTGCCGGACGCCCGCATGGTGCTGCTCAAGGGCTTCGACGCGGCCGGCTTCGTCTTCTACACCAACACCGAGAGCGCCAAGGGCCGCGAGCTTCTCGCCAATCCCAAGGCGGCGCTGGTGTTCCACTGGAAGTCGCTGCGCCGCCAGGTGCGGGTGCGCGGGCCGGTGGAGCAGGTGAGCGACGAGGAGGCCGACGCCTATTTCGCCAGCCGCCCGCGCCTGTCGCAGATCGGCGCCTGGTCGAGCCGGCAGTCGCGCCCGCTGGAAGGGCGCTTCGCCCTTGAGGCGGCGGTGGCGGCGAACACGGCGAAGTTCGGCCTCGGCGCCATTCCCCGCCCGCCGCACTGGACCGGCTTCCGCATCGTGCCGGTGGCGCTGGAATTCTGGCACGACCGGCCGTTCCGCCTGCACGACCGCATCGTCTTCCGCCGCGCTGGCCCCGGCGAGGGCTGGACGAAGACCCGGCTTTATCCCTGAGGAAGGCGGGTTACAGCCACCCGCGCCACTTGAAGAAGACGTAGGGCAGGATGCCCGAGATCACCATGCCGACGAGCGCCAGGGGATAAGCATAGGGGAAGTGCAGCTCCGGCATGTACTCGAAGTTCATGCCGTAGATCGAGGCGATCAGCGTCGGCGGCATCAGCACCACCGAAAGCACCGCGAAGATCTTGATGATGTTGTTCTGCTCCAGGCTCACCATGCCGATGGTGGCGTCCAGCAGGAACTGCAGCTTGCTGCTCAGGAAGTTGGCATAGTCGCTGAGGCCGGCGATATCGCGGCTCATGCTCTTGGCGGAGCCCTTGCTCTCCTTGGCGAGCGCCGCCCCGTCCGAATCCACCGCGATGAAATGCACCAGCCGCGCCAGGGAGGCGAGGCTCTCCCGGACCGAGGAGATCAGCCCCTCCTTCTTGCCGATCATGGCGAGGATGGCGCGATAGCGCTGGTTCTGGTTGCCGCCGTCGTGGGAGCGCTCGAAGATGCGCTTGTTGATGCGCTCCACGTCGACGGCGATCTGCTCCAGCACGTCGGCGGTGCGGTCCACCACCGCCTCCAGCAGCTCCACCAGCATCATCTCGCCGGTGACGCGGCCGGAGCAGGCGCGGGCGAAGCGGCCGGCGACGGTGGCGAAGGCGCGCGGCTCGTCATAGCGCACGGTGACGAGATGGGTGCCGGCGAGGATGAAGGTGACGTCCACCACGCGGGGCGTGTCGGTGTCGGCGCCGCACAAAAGGGCCGCCGTCATGTAGCGCGCGCCGTTCTCGATATAGAGGCGGCTCGACGGCTCGATCTCGCGCATCTCCTCGCGGGTCGGCACCTCGATGCCGAGGGAGCGCTCGATGACGGCATCGTCGCCGGATGAGGGATGGAGGAGGTCGATCCACACCGCGCCTGCGGGGATCACGTCGTCTGCGGCGACCGGGGTGGGCTTCAGGCAACCGCCGTCAAGGACATAAGACACGATCATGGGGAAGAGCCTCGGCTAGGGCCCCGCCCTTCTACGCTTCCTTCCGCCCGGATGGAATCAGCCGAGCGGATCGATCTTTCCGGCGCCGTGTGCTCCCGGAGCCCGGGTCGCGGCGGACGGCGATCCGTGGCGGGCGCGTCCATCTTCAGACTGGAGGGATGGACCGCCGCGCTCGGACTGCGGCTCAGGCCGCGAGGTGCTCGATGTCGCGAATGGTTACGACAGCCTTCGGCTCACCGGCGGCCTCGGCCGGCTTGGCCTCATGGGCCCGCTTGTCGCTGGTCTGGCTCGCGGCGGCGGCGACGGCAGAGATGCCGATATCGCGCCACTGCGCACCCTGCTGCGGCAGGCGCTGCTGGTTCGCTTCGATGCTGAGGCGGCTGTGCCCCTGCGACGACTGTTGGGTCGACATGTCCTTCTCCTATCCGACGCTGCACGCTGTGCGCAGGCGCCGTTCACGCGGGTACAGGTCCAGAGATGGCGGCCAACTTCGTCAAAACTGTGCAGCCGGCGCGTCTTCTCCGCGGCCATATGATGAGTAGGCGCGCCAATGATTTAGAATGTCCAAACGGCGGTGCCGAAAGGTCACATGGTGAGGCATTTCTGCAACGGCGCGCCGGAAGACGCTTCGGCCACGCCTCCTCCTCTTCAAGCACGACGAACATTGCGTTAAGCCAGTCCCATCAACATCGAATCCTCCCTTGTGGGGCGAGAAGGAAGAGGACAGTCATGGATTGGCGAGCGGTCGGCGCCATTCTGCTGGGCTTGGCGCTTAGCGGTTGCATGCAGGAAACCCTGGCTCCTGCCCCCGAGACGGCGATGACGTCGCGGGATCGTGAGCTTCTGGCGAACAAGCCGTACCCGAATGTGAAGCCGCAGGGGCAATATGCGCGGCACATCGTGGACTATCCCGGCAACTACAAGGCCGGGACCGTCGTCGTCGATACGCCGAACAAGTTTCTGTACCTGGTGCAGAACGACGGCAAGGCGATCCGCTACGGCGTGACCGTCGGCTCCGAGGCGCTCGCCTTCCACGGCAGCGCCAAGGTCGGCTCCAAGAAGGAATGGCCGAGCTGGACCCCCACGGCGGAGATCCATGACCGCATCGCCGGCCTGCCGAGCTATGTGACGCCCGGTCCGCACAATCCCATGGGCGCCCGTGCCATGTATCTCTACCAGGGCAACAAGGACACCCTGTACCGCATCCACGGCACCAACCAGCCGGAGCTGCTGGGTCAGGCCATCTCCTCGGGCTGCATCCGCATGCTCAACGAGGACGTGATCGACCTTTACAACCGCGTGCCGGTCGGCAGCAACGTGGTGGTGCTCTGAGCGCCAGCTCAGATCGCGATCTTAAGGAACCAAGGGCGTGGCGTTTGCCGCGCCCTTTTTCTTTGCCGGGTGCGCCGGTTTTCGGACCATCGCGCGGACCCAGGGGACGGACTGCGCCCGCCAAGCCGGGCCGGCTCGGTGCCTTGCGCGACCGGGTGAGAGCTTTGCCCGGCATCACCCTGAGCGAGGGATAAGCGGCGCACATTGCCGAGGCGCCGCACCCAAGGAACCTCCGGCGGGGCGCGCCAGAGCGACCCCAATCTCCATGCCGGTCCGGATGTAATCGAGGCGCGGGAGCCGGCGCCCCCGTCGCGCATGGCCGGCATCCGGCCGGCAGTGGAATCCATTCGCGGAGGGCGCCCTACCCGGCGCACGGCACGCGCCTAGGGCCGGCGGCCCTGGGCGGTGAGGGTGGGCGTTGCGCCCTTGATGCGCCAGCGGCACAGCTTGTAGGCCTCGCGGCGCTTGGCGAGATCCACGTGGATGTGGTCCTCGTGAAAGCCGTCGGAGCCGGGCCCCAGCACCGTCATGAAGCGCGCGCAGGCGCTCTCGCGCATCTTCTCCTGGAAGGCGACGGGCAGGCCGCCGTTCTTGACCTCGACCTGCGAATGGTTGGCGAGCTCGAAGCCGCCCACGTCCAGCGCCCGGCCGAAGCCATGCTCGCTGATCCGCGTGCCGCGCAGGTTGTTCTGCGACCGGCAGGCGAAGGATGCCGCCACCTTCACCGCCACGATGGACGTGCCCATCTCTTCCATGGCCGGCGCGAGATCCTCGCGCACCCATTCCGCGACCGCAGCCACCGTGCCGCAGCCCACCACGGCCGCCGGCTTCAGGTCGATGAGCGCGCCGCTGTTGAGGCGGATGCCGGAGAACCGCACCGGCTCGGCCAGGGTGCACGGGCTGGGGACGGAGAGCCCGCGTTCGGGCTCGGCGGCGATGAGGCCCTGCTGCACGAGGGCGGCGCAGGCGGCGGGCAGCCCCTCCCCCGTGCCGGTGGGCTCATAGCGCCGGGTCTCCGGCGTCGTGGCCGAGGGGCCGGGCGCGCTGGAAGGTGGTGCGACCAGCGGCGGGAAGCCGGTGCCGGACGGCGCGTCGGCCTGGGGCGCGCTCGATGCCGAGGCCATTTCCACCGGCTCGGCCTCGTCCGGGTCGGACGCGGCGATTTCCGGCGGTCGCGGCATGGGCAAGGGCACGGCGCCCTTGGCCGTCGGCGAGCCGGACCCACGTGCGGTCGTGGCGCGACCGGCCGGCGGCCGGGTGCCGGCACGGGCCGCCTCCTGGGCCGCCTCCTGGGGCGCCGTCCGGTCGCGCTTCGCAGCGGCTTCGTCCCGTCCGTCCCGCTCCATGACGGGGCGCGAGGGAGGCAGAGGGACCGACGCAGCCAGCGCTGGCGACAGGGCCGAGGCGCCGAGAAGCAGGCCGAGGAGGCCGCGCGACAGCATCCGCCCGGCGTTGCCCCGCCGGGCCTCGCCAGACCCTGCGCCCGGCGGCGTCCCGCAACCGGCGGACGGCCCCTCGTCCTGCATGTCAGCCCCTTCCCCCCGAAAGCGCGGCACCCGCCGCGGTGCGCCCGGCGCATATCCCTCTGTCAGTGCCACGGCGCCCTGCATTTGGCTACCCCTCCGGGGCGCGCCAGCTCTTGCTCTTGCCCTTCCCCCGCTCAGGCGCCACCTTGCCCCCATGCCGCCTCTCGCTTCCCCAAGACCGCCCCTGCCACCCCTGAAGGCCCTGCTGTTCGACAAAGACGGCACCCTCATCGATTTCGACCGCACCTGGGGCCGCGCCGCGTCGGCGGTGATGGCGAACCTCGCCCGAGGCAGCAGCGAGGCGCTCGGACGCCTCGAGGCGGTGAGCCACTATGTGCCGGGTGAGCAGCGCTTCCGGCCCACGTCTCCCTTGGTGGCGGGGTCCTCCGCCCATTATGGGCCGGCGTGGGCCGAGGTCCTTGGCCGGCCCGCGACCCCCGCCTTCTTCCGCGAGATCGACGCGCTCTTCACGCAGGAGGGCGCGCGCTTCCTCACCCCCATCGGCGATCCGGCGCGGCTCCTCGCCGAGCTTCACGGCGCCGGCTTCGGCCTCGGCATCGTCACCAATGACGGCGAGGCGAGCGCGCGCAGCCAGGCCGAGGCCCTCGGCTTCCTGCACCGCCTCGGCGTGGTGCTCGGCTATGATTCCGGCTACGGCTCCAAGCCCGATCCCGGGATGATCCGCGCCGCGGCGGCCCGCCTCGGCCATGCCCCCGAGTACGTCGCCGTGGTGGGCGACAGCGCCCATGACGCGGAGGCCGCCCGGGGCGCCGGCGCGCGCTTCATCCTGGTGCGGTCGGGACCGGCGCCGGTGGACCACCTCGTTCCCCTCGCCGATCTGGTGCTCGACCGGGCCGACGACCTGCCCCTCCATCTCGCTCTCACCGCCTGAGCCTCACTCGGGGCGCCCACCTGCCACGCGCCTGCGGCGTCGACCTGCCACGCGCCTGCGGCGTCGACCTGCCACGCGCCTGCGGCGTCGACTTGCCACGCGCCTGCGGCGTCGACTTGCCAACCGCCCCGCCCGCGCGCAAACAGAAGGGGCAAGGGCCGCCCTCCGGCGGCCGGACCGCCGATGCGATGATCAAACGCCGTCTTTACGTGGAGGAGCGCTCCTCCCCTCTTGCCAGGTGGAGCCTGCGCCTCGCCCTCTTCTCGCTGCCGGTGATCGCGCTGGCGGCCGGGCTCTATCGCGCCGGACTGCTGGAATTCGAGCCCGCCGTGGCGACGCTGGCGGCGGGCCTTGCCTTCGCGCTGATCGCCGGGCTGATGGGCGCGGCGGCCTTCGTCATCGTCTGGGAAAGCGGGTGGAAGGGCATCGGCCGCGCCATGGCGTCGGTGGCCATCGCCGTCGCGGTGCTGGCGGGGCCCGCCGCCATTCTGGCGCGGGGCATGATGCTGCCGCCGCTCACCGACATCTCCACCGACCGGGTGGATCCGCCGCGCTTCCGCGCCCTCGCCATCGCCCGGCCGCGGGACGCCAACCCGCTCGCCTATCCCGGCGGCACCGCGGCCATCATCCAGCGCCAGGCCTATCCCGGCATCAAGCCGGTGGATCTCGGCGCGACGCCGGAGGAGGCCTTCAACGCCGTGCTCGCGGTGGTGCAGAAGCGGCATTGGCGCGTGCTCGACGCCACGCCGCCCCGCGGCAACCATCGCGACGGACAGATCGAGGCGGTGGCGGTCTCGGCCCTGATGGGGTTCCGCGCCGATGTGGTGATCCGGGTGCGCCCGACCGCAACCGGCGCGCGGGTGGATGTGCGCTCCGCCTCCCGCTACGGCGTACACGACCTCGGCGCCAATGCGTCGCGCATCGAGGCACTGATGGCGGACCTCGCCACGGAACGGCGCCGGCGCTGACCCCCTAAGGCCCCGGCAGGCCGGCGCGCCACGATGCGGGGGGGGGGGGCGCGCTATCGCCCGGGCGGGAGGCTCCGGCACGCGGGGGAAGCGGGGCGCGCCGCTAGTCCTCGGCCGGCGTCGCAGCAAGCGGGACGATGAGGTCGGGGCCGTCGTTGCGCACGTCGTTCACCCGCGCCGCCACCGGCCACAGCGTCATTTCCTCCTGAGGAAGCGGCTTCAGCAGCTCCTGCGGATCGGGCGCATCGAGGAAGGCGGCCATGTCCTCGTCGCGCAGGATGACGGGCATGCGCTCATGCAGGGGCTGAAGCAGAGGGTTCGCCGCGCAGGTGAGGATGGTGAAGGTGCGCAGCCACAGACCGCTGGCCGGATCCTTCCAGCCTTCCCACAAGCCGGCGAAGACGAACGGCTGGCCCGTCTTCAGGGTGATGAAATTGGCCTGCTTGCCGGTCTCCAAGCGGCGCCACTCATAGAAACCGTCGGCCGGGACGAGGCAGCGCCGGCGCTTGTGCCAGGCGGCGCGGAAGGAGGCCTTCTCGGTCACCGTCTCGCTGCGGGCGTTGATGAGGCGCGCGCCGCCGCTCGCATCCTTCGACCAGACCGGCACGAGCCCCCAGCGCAGCAGCGAGAGCACGAGCTCGCCGCTCTCGGGGTTGCGGCGGATGACCATGAGGTCCTGCGTCGGCGCGGCATTGAAGCGGGCCGGCGCGTTGGGCAGCGCCTCGTCCCCGAGCTTCACCCCGAAGCGGCGGGCATAATCATAAGGCGACAGGTGCTGGACGAAGCGGCCGCACATCAGGCGTGCGCCTTCCCGGGCCGAACCGCTCGGGGGCCGCGCGGGCCGGCACCGGCGGCGTGACCGAACGCCCTTGGCCTCCCCGACGAGGCCGTGATACGCGCCCGGCCCGATTCCCTGTCCCGATCGAAATGCTCCGCAAAGCGATTGATGCAGCCACAGCCACCCGACTCCGAGGCCCGAGGCGCCGCGAGGGAATCGGCGGCGGCGCGCCTGCCCCATTGCCACACGGTTGACGCCCGCACCCCGCGCCAGCTCCCCTGCCGGTCGCCCCTTTCGGGCGTGCCGGCGGCGGGCACGGTCGCCGCCGCGTTCACGCTGCCAGCCGATAGCGCCCGGTGATGGAGGCCGGACCTTCCGTCACCACCCGCCCCTCCGCCACCAGATGTTCGAGGTGGGCCAGGACCGTCAGCGACGCCGCGCCGACCAGCTTCGGATCGAGCCCGATGTAGATGCCCCGCACCAGGTCCGGAATGGTCTCGCTGTCGCGCTCCAGCGCCCGCAGGATGGCGGTCTCGCGGGCGAAACGGTGCTCCAGGTAGCGGCCCACGAAGGCCGGCGCGTCCTGGATCGCGCCGCCGTGGCCGGGCAGATAGACGCGCTCGGGCCGCGCTCCCACCTTCTCCAGCGAGCGGATGTAGTCCCCCATAGCGCCGTCCGGCGGCGCGACGATGGAGGTCGCCCAGCCCATCACATGGTCGCCGGAGAACAACACGCCGTCCTCCTCGAGGGAGAACGCGCAGTGGTTGGCGGCGTGGCCCGGCGTGGTCACCGCGCTCAGGGTCCAGCCCGGGCCGGTCACCGCATCGTCGTCCGCCACCACCAGATCGGGCTCGAACGCGAGATCCGCGCTCGCATCGAGCGGATTGACCTCGCCGATATGCAGCGGCCGCGCGGGCCGGTGCGGCCCCTCGGCCACGGTGAGCGCGCCGGTCACCGCCTTCAGCGCGGCGGCGGCCGGCGAATGATCCTTGTGGGTATGGGTCACGAGGATGTGGGTCACGTCCTCGCCGCGCACCGCATCGAGCAGGGCCGCGATGTGCTCGGCATCATCGGGGCCGGGATCGATGATCGCGACCTTGCCGGTGCCGACGACATAGCTGCAGGTGCCGGTGAAGGTGTAGGGCGACGGATTGGGCGCCAGGATGCGCCGCACCCGCGGCGTCACCTGCTCCACCTGCCCCGGCTGCTGGTCGAATCGGCGGTCGAAGGGGATGTCCTCGCTCATGGCCCTAAGCTGGCGTGGATCCCGCCGCAAGGAAAGGGGCGCCGCCTGAAAAAGCACGGGGGCGCGGCCGTTTTCGCCCTGGCGCCGCGGTCCACCGCAGCCGCCCGAATCGCGCCGCCCGCGACACGTGCCGGCAGAAATGAAAAGCCCGCGGCGGGTGCCGCGGGCTTTCTTTTTACGGGATCGATGGACGATCAGAACTTGTAGTTCACGCCGGCCTTGAGGGTGTGGAACTTGGTGTCCCAGGTACCCGTGTAGACGTGATCGCCGAACTCGTAGCTGGAAGTCGCGGCCGTGTAGTCGGACGAGCCGAGGTCCACGTAGAGATACTCCGCCTTGAGGGTCCAATTGTTGGTGATGGCGTATTCGGCGCCGGCGCCGATGGTCCAACCCCAATTGGTGGAGGAGAAGTCGTCGGCCTGGACGTAGTTGTCATAGCCGGCCGGATCGTTGGTCACCGTGTGATAGGTGTAAGCGGTCTTGCCGTAGGCCACGCCGCCCGTGATGTAGGGCAGGAAGCGGTCGTAGGCATAGCCGAGACGGGCGCGGATCGTGCCGAAGTAGTCGACGCTGCCGCCGAAGGAGTAGGTCGACAGGTAGCCGAACTGATCGACGAAGCTGTAGTCGTGCTTGCCCTCGATGCCGGACCACTGCAGGTCGGTCTCGATACCGATCACCACGTTGTTGGCGAACTGGTAGTTGTAGCCGATCTGGCCGCCGGCGAAGAAGCCCGACGAGTTGATGGTGTCCGCCGTGGTGTAATTCACCACCGAGGACGTATCGATCACCGCGATCGAGGTGTCGGTCGTCGTCGTATAATAGGAACGCGAGCCGGCTTCGGTGAAATTGAACTTGTCACCGCCGTAGCCGAAATTGCCGCCGATGTAGAAGCCCGTCCACGAGAAGACCGGGACCGGAACGGCCTTGACCGGGTACTTCGTGGCGAGATCAGCCGCGGTGGCCGGAACCGAGAGCACCGCGAACGCGACGGAGGCGAGGAGAAAGCGCTTCATTTGAGCACCTGGGAGTTGGGCGGCCGGGCCCGTGGTTCGGAAACCGGCGACAGATGGCGACAGAACCGCCCGTTCTTGTCATGTTGAATATAGCAGCTGCCGGCGCCCAAAACTGCGCCATTTCTGCCACAGGATACCGACAATCAGAGCGTGCTACCGCCGGTCGCTCGACAAAAGAAAAAGCCCGCTGCCAAGGCAGCGGGCTTTCCTTGAAGGAAGCCGGGCTTCGATCAGAACTTGTAGTTCACGCCCATCTTCATGGTGTGGAACTTGGTGTCCACCGAGCCGGTGTAGTAGTGGTAGTCGTCGTTCACGTCGAAGAACGTGTAGTCGGTCGAGCCGAGGTCGACGTAGAGGTATTCAGCCTTGATCGTCCAGTTGTTGGTGATGGCGTACTCGGCGCCCGCACCGATCGTCCAGCCCCAGTTGGTGGAGGAGGCGTCGAAAGCGTTGCCCCAAGCGTAGTCACACCACGCGTCGTAGCTGAAGTAGGAGCCCTCGACCTTGGTCTTGCCGTAGGCCGCACCACCGGTGATGTAGGGCAGGAAGCGGTCGTAGGCATAGCCGAGGCGAGCGCGGATCGTGCCGAAGTAGTCGACGCTGGCGCCGAAGCTCGAGGTCTCGGTGTAGCCCCACTGGTCGACGTAGGTGTAGTCGTGCTTGCCCTCGATGCCCGACCACTGCAGGTCGGTCTCGATGCCGATCACGACGTTGTTGGCGAACTGGTAGTTGTAGCCGATCTGACCGCCGGCGAAGAAGCCCGACGAGTTGATGGTGTCAGTGGCGCTGTAGTCGATCGGCGACGGATCGTACGAGTCGGAATACCAGTAGGTGTCGATCTTCGACTCGGTGAAGTTGAACTTGTCACCGCCGTAGCCGAAGTTGCCGCCGATGTAGAAACCGGTCCAGGAGAAGACCGGAACCGGCACAGCCTTGACCGGGTACTTCGTCGCCAGGTCAGCAGCCGCGGCCGGAGCCGAGAGCGCCGCCAGCGCGACGGTAGCGAGAAGGAACCGCTTCATAATAATGCCCCCTGATATGGGTGTCCGAAAGTTACGACCGGCCCCTCTCGAACTGCCGAGGAGAGAATCCGCTCTTCCGGTCCCTCATCTCTAGCAGGGTTCCAGGGGAAAAACCGTTGCATCCGCGCAACATAGAGCGTTAACCGTGCATCCCGACCGCTCGGCCGAGAAGAGCCGCGGTCGTCGGCCTTCCCGGCCGGCATTCCGTGGCCGAACGGCCACACCGCGCACTACCTTCCGGACGACAAAAAGAAAAGCCCGCTGCCGAGGCAGCGGGCTCTCTTTGAAGGAAGCTGGGCTTCGATCAGAACTTGTAGTTCACACCCACCTTCATGGTGTGGAACTTGGTGTCCACAGAGCCGGTGTAGTAGTGATCGCTGTCGTTCAGGTCGTACCAGGTGTAGTCGGTCGAGCCGAGGTCCACGTACAGGTACTCAGCCTTGAGGGTCCAGTTGTTGGTGATGGCGTACTCAGCGCCGGCACCGATGGTCCAACCCCAGTTGGTGGAGGACTCAGACTGGCTCCACAGGTAGGGAGAGGAGTACCAGGGAGCGAACTCGGTGTAGGTGCTCTCGATCTTGGTCTTGCCGTAGGCCGCACCACCGGTGATGTACGGCAGGAAGCGGTCGTAGGCATAGCCGAGGCGAGCGCGGATCGTGCCGAAGTAGTCGACGCTGGCGCCGAAGCTCGAGGTCTCGGTGTAGCCCCACTGGTCGACGTAGGTGTAGTCGTGCTTGCCCTCGATGCCCGACCACTGCAGGTCGGTCTCGATGCCGATCACGACGTTGTTGGCGAACTGGTAGTTGTAGCCGATCTGACCGCCGGCGAAGAAGCCCGACGAGTTGATGGTGTCAGTGGCGCTGTAGTCGATCGGCGACGGATCGTACGAGTCGGAATACCAGTAGGTGTCGATCTTCGACTCGGTGAAGTTGAACTTGTCACCGCCGTAGCCGAAGTTGCCGCCGATGTAGAAACCGGTCCAGGAGAAGACCGGAACCGGCACGGCCTTGACCGGGTACTTCGTCGCCAGGTCAGCAGCCGCGGCCGGAGCCGAGAGCGCCGCCAGCGCGACAGTGGCGAGAAGGAACCGCTTCATATGAACCCCCTTAGTTGGGTAACTGGGTCTGGTTGGTCGAAAGGTCTCGAGATACGCGGGTACAGAGTCGTCTCGTCCAGTGCCCCCTCTCTAGCAGGGGTCGATGGGAAATACCGTATCATTCCTGCCACAGTGGCCCCAAAAGAGCGTTGCCCGAATTGGCAAATCCATACCATGACACCGCTTTCCCGGGGTAAGCGGTTGTAGCGGTGCTCAGTTCCCTACGGCAATGGAAAACAAAGCGTTACCAGGCTGCTGGCTAAGGACCGCGGGGCATCCGGACGGGGCTCCGGCGGGTGCAATCGAAGGCGTCGGGGCGTCGGACGCCCGCCGGCGGGGCCGGTGCAACCGCCCGGCCCCGGGAGACTCAGCCGGCTACATGGCGCGCGCGGCCGGCGCCGACCCTTCCGCCCGCCGAACGCGATGGGAAAAGAGGGCGGCGGCGCAGGGCCCAGCGCCGGCCCGCACCATCCTGGCGCATTCCGAAAGGGGTGGCGACGGTGCTAGATTCGCGCGCGTGGCCCGGTGACGCCGGAAGCCGCGCCGAAGCGGCCCGCCGGGCAGGGCCTCTTCGGGCAGGCCACGTGTGAACGCGAAGGAAGAAGGCCATGACCATGACATCCGCAAAGGGACTGCGCGCGCTCGCGGCGGCGGCGGCGTTGCTCGGCTCGGCGCACGCCGCATCGGCGCAGCAGGGCATGCCGAACAGCACGCAGATGACCTGCGCCCAGGCGTTGGCGCTGGTGACGAGTCGCGGCGCGGTGGTGCTCGCCACCGGCGGGCGCACCTATGACCGTTATGTGCGCGATCGCGGCTTCTGCTGGCCGACTCAGGACACCAAGCCGGAATGGGTGCCGACCCGCGACAAGGCCCAGTGCTTCGTGGGCTACACCTGCTTCGATCCGGCCCGCGACAACGACCGGCACTGAGTCGGCAGCCCGCGGCGCGCTCCAACCGGGGGGCCGCAAACGCCATCGGGCGCCCACCGCCGGCGGACGCCCGATGCAACCTTCACCGATCGCGGCCGATTCTCCCGGCCGCGAAAGTGCCCCTCAGCCCATGCCGCGGGTCTTCAGTACGCCCTCGATCTCGTCCAGCACGGTGGGATCGTCGATGGTGGCGGGCATCGCCCATTCGTCGTGATCGGCGATCTTCTTCATGGTGCCGCGCAGGATCTTGCCCGAGCGCGTCTTCGGCAGCCGGTTGACGGTCACCGCCAGCTTGAAGGCCGCCACCGGGCCGATGCGGTCGCGCACCAGACCCACCAGCTCCTTCTCGATGACCTCATGCGGCCGGCGCTCGCCCGCCTTCAGCACGACGAAGCCACAGGGCACCTCGCCCTTCAGCGCGTCCTTGACACCGATCACGGCGCATTCGGCCACGTCCGGATGGGAGGCGATCACCTCCTCCATGCCGCCGGTGGACAGGCGGTGGCCGGCGACGTTGATGATGTCGTCGGTGCGGCCCATGACGAAGACGTAGCCGTCGTCGTCGAGGAAGCCGGCATCGGAGGTCGAGTAGAAGCCGGGATAGGCCTCCAGATAGCTCTCGCGGAAGCGCCCGTCCTGCTGCCACAGGGTGGGCAGGCAGCCGGGAGGCAGGGGCAGCTTCACCACGATGGAGCCCATGGTGCCGGCCGGCACGGGCTTGGCAGCCTCGTCCACGACCTGCACGTCGAAGCCCGGCATCGGCACGGTGGGCGAGCCGAGCTTGACCGGCAGAAGGCCGAGGCCGACCGGATTGGCGGCGATGGCCCAGCCGGTCTCGGTCTGCCACCAGTGGTCCACCACCGGCACGCCGAGCTGGTCCTCGGCCCACTGCACGGTGTCCGGATCGGCGCGCTCGCCGGCGAGGAACAGGGTGCGGAAGTGGGACATGTCCCGGCCCTGCTTGAAGGTGCAGTCCGGGTCTTCCTTCTTGATGGCGCGCAGGGCGGTCGGGGCGGTGAACAGCGCCACCACCTTGTGCTCCTCGATCACCCGCCAGAAGGCGCCGGGATCGGGCGTGCCCACCGGCTTGCCCTCGTAGACCAGGGTGGTGCAGCCCGCCAGCAGCGGCGCGTAGACGATATAGGAGTGGCCGACCACCCAGCCGATGTCCGAGGCCGCCCAGAACACCTCGCCCGGCTTGATGCCGTAGAGGTTCTCCATGGTCCAGGACAGCGCCACCATGTGGCCGCCGTTGTCGCGCACCACGCCCTTGGGCTTGCCGGTGGTGCCCGAGGTATAAAGGATATAGAGCGGATCGGTCGCCGCCACGTCCACGCAGGGTGCAGCCTTGCCCGCGTGCCGCGCGTCGTTACAGGCCTCGTTCCAGTCGAGGTCGCGGCCCTCGGTGAGGTTGCCGACGCCCTCGGGACGCTGCAGCAGGAGGCACTTCTCCGGCTTCACCGCCGACATGGAGATGGCGAGGTCGAGCAGCGGCTTGTAGGGCACCACGCGGTTGGGCTCGATGCCGCAGGAGGCGGCGAGCACCACCTTGGGCTCGGCATCCTCGATGCGGGTGGCCAGCTCCTTCGCCGCGAAGCCGCCGAACACCACCGAATGGATGGCGCCGATGCGCGCGCAGGCGAGCATGCCAATGATCGCCTCCGGCACCATGGGCATGTAGACGAGGACGCGGTCGCCCTTGGCGACGCCGAGATCCTGAAGCACCGCGCCGAGCACGCTCACCTCGTGCTGCAGCTCGGCATAGGTGAGGGTGCGCTTGGCTCCGGTGACCGGGCTGTCAAAGATCAGCGCGGCCTGGTCGCCCCGGCCCGCTGCCACGTGCCGGTCCACCGCATTGTAACAGGTGTTGCAGGTTGCCCCCGGAAACCAGCGGCCATAGACGCCCGCCTCGGCATCGAAGACGGCCGTCGCCGGCGTCGTCCAGTCGATGGCCTTGGCTGCCGCGCCCCAGAAGGCGATCGGGTCCGCCCGCCACTGGGCATAGGTTTCCGCGTACCGGCTCTTCGCAGTTTCGCCCATGAACGTCTCCCTCGGCGGCATATTTGTTGGAAGGGTTAGAGCCGCCACCATTTTATGGCGCAAGTCCGCACAAGAGCGTACGACCTTTGTTGAATGTTCCCAAAGGCTCCTGAGCGGTGCGTACCGATTGCATCAATCCCTTGTGCTAGCTAGGTTCGCGCACCTGCGAACGGCGATCCGGCGCACCGCTCTCATCCAGCGCGATACCAGTAGGGGGACCCCCATGGCGGGCAGCATCTACGACCTGCATCTCGACCGCAATCCGGCCAATTACCAGCCGCTGACCCCCATCGGCTTCCTGGAGCGGGCGGCCAGCGTGTTCCCGGATCACACCGCCATGATCCATGGCAGCCTCCGGCGCACCTACAAGGAGTTCTACGCCCGCAGCCGGCGCCTCGCCTCGGCGCTCGCCAAGCTCGGCGTCGGCCCGGGCGACACCGTGGCGGTGATGCTGCCCAACACGCCGGCCATGCTGGAGGCCCATTACGGGGTGCCCATGACCGGCGCCGTGCTCAACTCCCTCAACACCCGCCTCGACGCCGCGATCCTCGCCTTCACCCTCGACCATGGCGAGGCCAAGGTGCTGATCACCGACCGGGAGTTCTCGCCGGTGATGAAGGCGGCCCTCGCCATGGCGGTGAAGAAGCCCGTGGTCATCGACTATGACGACCCGGAATTCACCGGCAAGGGCGACCGCATCGGCACCGTGGAATACGAGGAGTTCCTCGCCACCGGGGAGGAGGATTTCGCCTGGGCCCCGCCGGCCGACGAATGGGACGCCATCGCCCTCAACTACACCTCCGGCACCACCGGCGACCCCAAGGGCGTGGTCTACCACCATCGCGGCGCCCACCTCCTCGCCGTGGGCAACGTGGTGACCTGCGCCCTGGGCAAGCATCCGGTCTATCTGTGGACGCTGCCCATGTTCCACTGCAACGGCTGGTGCTTCCCCTGGTCGGTGACGCTGGTGGCCGGCACCCATGTGTGCCTGAGGCAGGTGCGCGCCAAGCCGATCTTCGACGCCATCGCCGACCATGGAGTGACCCACATGTGCGGCGCGCCCATCGTCATGTCCACGCTGCTCAACGCGCCGGACGCCGAGAAGCGCCCCCTGCCCCACAAGGTGGAGTTCATCACCGCCGCCGCCCCGCCGCCGGAAGCGGTGCTCGCCGCCATGCAGGAGGCGGGCTTCAACGTGGTGCACGTCTACGGCCTTACCGAGGTCTACGGCCCGTCGGTGGTGAACGACTGGCACTCCGAATGGGACGCTTTGCCCGCCGCCGAGCGCGCCATGAAGAAGGCCCGCCAGGGCGTGCGCTACGCGGCGCTGGAGGCCCTGGACGTGATGGATCCCACCACCATGGTCCCGGTGCCCGCCGACGGCCAGTCCCTGGGCGAGGTCATGTTCCGCGGCAACACGGTGATGAAGGGCTATCTCAAGAACCCCTCCGCCACCGACGCCGCCTTCGCCGGCGGCTGGTTCCATTCCGGCGACATCGGGGTGAAGTATCCGGACGGCTACGTGCAGCTGAAGGACCGCTCCAAGGACATCATCATCTCCGGCGGCGAGAACATCTCCTCCATCGAGGTGGAGGATGCGCTCTACAAGCATCCGGCGGTGGCGGCGGCGGCGGTGGTGGCCAAGCCCGACGAGAAGTGGGGCGAGACGCCGGTGGCCTTCGTCGAGCTGCGCGAGGGCAAGACCGCGACGGCCGAGGAGCTGATGGCCCACTGCAAGGCCAACCTCGCCTCCTACAAATGCCCGCGCGCCATCCTGTTCGAGGAGATCCCCAAGACCTCCACCGGCAAGATCCAGAAGTTCCGCCTGCGCGAGATGGCGAAGGAAGCTTGAATGGAAGTCCGTGACGCCAACGGCGCGCTCCTCAAGGACGGCGACAACGTGACCCTGATCAAGGACCTCAAGGTCAAGGGCACCTCGGTGACGCTGAAGCGCGGCACGCTGGTGAAAGGCATCCGCCTCACCGACGACCCGGAGCTGATCGACTGCCGGGCCGAGAAGGTGAAGGACCTGGTGCTGCGCACCGAGTTCGTGAAGAAGGCCTGAGGCGCGCCCTCAGGCCGCAAGGTCGTCGGGCGCAAGCCCGAGCTCGGCGAGGGAGCGCTCCAGAGGGCGCTTCCAGCCGGTGATGCCCTGACTTGCGGCATCCTCATAGGCATCCGACAGGGCGAAGGGATCGGCGGCCTTCAGGGCGGCGATGAGGGCATCCGCCTGGGCGAGGTCCTTGCGGCGCTTGGTGGTGTCGCCGCCGCGCTTCTGGGCGATGATGAGCTTGTGCACGGCAAAGCGCGCCGGCTGGGGGATGTTGACCGCGATCCCGCTGCGATAGAGCACCGCCGCCGGCATGGGATCAGTGATGAGCCATTGCAGGTGCTGCAAAGGCGTGGCGCCCGCCTGCAAGGCCGGAAGCGGCATGGGGTTGGGATCGGTGCGCCGCAATTGCGGCGTGAGCAGATCCACCACGAAGCCCGAAGCCGAGCGGAAATGAGATGGCAGCGCCGCACGGTCGAGACCCGGCACCGGACGGAAGGTGGCGTCGGCCCGCTTCAGGATGGTCTCCAGCGTCTCATCCCCATCGGCTGCCGAGAGGGCGAGGCTTGCGGTGGCGAGGTCCGCATCCTGGGTGGTGAGGCTGGCCGCCGGCAGCGCATGGCCCACGGACGCGGCATAGCATTGGTAGGCGGACGTGCCGACCAGCACCACCCGCCTGAGGAGCCCGGCCTCGTCCAGCGCATCGAGCACCTCGCCCAGGGCGGTGACCGGCGCCGGCACGTTGGCGCGCTTCAGCGTGGAAACGATGAGGCTGCGGGCGCGGGCGCGCTTGTTCTCCTCCAGGATCAGCTCGGCGCGATCGAGCGCCTTCGGATCATCGGCGCGGCCAAGGAACAGATCGCGCCGCGCCTTGCCCACCGTCCGCTTGGCATAGAGATAGGCGATGCCCTTCAGCTCCCGGTGATACAGCGATGCAGGGCGCTCCACCACGGCATGGACCTGCTGCACCAGATCCGCATAGAGGGTCTGGATGGGCAGGGGAATGGGCTTCACGGTTACAGACATATGCCATCCTTCTGTCTGTAACTCATAAACGATACAGACAAACTGTACAATACTGTCTGTATCACGAGTCCCCTGCCTCCACCCGCCTTCCCCAGCGAAACCTCTCCAATCGTTCATGTTTCGCGCCATGGTCCCGACACGGTCTTGCCGCCAATGCTGGGCGAGATCGATCTTCGGAGCCTTTGCCGTGCGCGCTCTCTTCCGCCTACTCGGCGACATCTTCCGCCTTGCCGCGCCCTATTTCCGCAGCGAGGAGCGCTGGAGCGCCATCGGCCTGCTCGGCGCCGTCATCGGCCTGGAGCTGGCCTGGGTGTTCGCCACCGTGCTGCTCAACAAGTGGAACGTGGCCTTCTACAACGCCATCCAGGACAAGGACTTCGACGCCTTCAAGCAGCAGCTGCTGATCTTCTGCGGCATCGCCGCGGGGGCCATCGTGGTGGCGGTCTATCAGGTCTATCTCAAGCAGTGGCTGGAGATCCGCTGGCGGCGCTGGCTCACCCGGCGCTATCTCGACCACTGGCTGTCCGACGACGTGCACTACCGCCTGCGCCTCACCGGCGATTCTGCCGACAATCCGGACCAGCGCATCGCCGAGGACGTGCAGGCCTTCATCAGCCGCACCATCTCGGTGGGAGTGGGCCTGCTCGGCACCATCGTGTCGCTCATCTCCTTCAGCGTCATCCTGTGGGGCCTGTCGGGGCCGCTGGCGGTCTCGCTGTTCGGCACCGAGATCAACATTCCCGGCTACCTGTTCTTCGCCGCTTTGCTCTATGCGATGCTCGGCACCTATATCGCCCACCGCATCGGCCGCCCCCTCGTCCGCCTCAACTACGACCAGCAGCGCTACGAGGCGGACTTCCGCGTCGATCTCGTGCGGGTGCGCGAGAACGGCGAGCAGATCGCCTTGCTCAACGGCCAGCGCGCCGAGGATCTGAAGCTCGAAGGCCGGTTCTCCCGCATCTGGGGCAATTTCTTCGATCTCATGCGGGCGCAGAAGCGGCTCACCTGGTTCACCGCGGGCTACGACCAGATCTCCACCATCTTCCCCTTCGTGGTGGTCTCGCCCGCCTATTTCGCCGGGACCATCCCGCTCGGCCAGCTGATGCAGACCGCCTCGGCCTTCGGCTCGGTGCAGGGCTCCTTCTCCTTCTTCGTGTCGAGCTACGTGACGCTCGCCGAATGGACCTCGGTGGTGAACCGGCTCACCGGCTTCGAGACCGCCATGGCCGAGGCCCGCGCGGCGACCCGTACCCCGGCCTTCGCCCAGGCGGCGGACCCGGCCGGCCCGGCGCTGGGCCTCACCACGGTGGACGTGCGCCTGCCCACCGGGGCGACGCTCCTGACCGCCGACGGCATCACCGTGGACCACGGCGAGAGCGTGCTGGTGACCGGCCCCTCGGGCGCCGGCAAATCCACCTTGCTGCGCGCCATCGCCGGGGTCTGGCCCTACGGCAGCGGCACCATCGCCAAGACCAGCGGGCACAAGGTGATGGTGCTGCCGCAGAAGCCCTATGTGCCGACCGGACTGCTCGCCGCCGCCCTCACCTATCCCGCGCCGGCGGAGAGCCAGCCGACCGAGGCCCTTGAAGCGGCCCTCGGCGACGTGGGCCTCGGCGCCCTTGTGCCGCGGCTCGGGGAATCGGCGCTGTGGCCGCACATCCTCTCGCTGGGCGAGCAGCAGCGGCTGTCCCTCGCCCGCGCCCTTCTGGACGAGCCCGACGTGCTGCTGCTCGACGAGGCCACCTCCGCCCTCGACGAGCGTTCCGAGGCCGCGCTCTATGCCCTGCTGCGGCAACGCCTGCCGGCGGCGACGGTGATCTCCATCGGCCATCGCGGCACCCTGGTGGACTTCCACGACCGGGTGCTGCACCTCGACGGCACCACGGCGCCGCGGCAGCTCACGCCCGCGTCCCCGTCGGCGCCGCTCGCCCTCATCCCGGGCTGAGCAGCCCCCGCGCCCGCCACATGGCAGCCATGTGGCGGGCGAATCGGCGCCGGGCGCGGCGGATGGGCGCTTCCATCTCCTCCCCCATGGCACTAGACCGAACAGGCGCCGCCTGAGCCGGCCGCCCCGCGCCAGACTTCAGAAGGGGGATCCCGTGACACCCGACACCGCCGCCGCAGGGCGCAAGCCGAGCGACCTCCTCTATTACTTTCTGGCGGTGCTGGTGGGCGCGGTGGGCGGCGTGATCGGGGCGGTGTTCCACATCGCCGTGGAAAAGGCGATGACCTGGCCCGAGCACCTGCGGCCCTATCTCGAGGGGCCCTGGCACCTCGTCTTCCTGGCCGCCATCTCGACCGCCATGGTGCTGATCTCGGTGGCGATGGTGCGCGCTTTCGCCCCGGAGGCCGCCGGCTCGGGCGTGCAGGAGATCGAGGGCGCCCTGGAAGGGCTGCGCGACGTGCGCTGGAAGCGCATCCTGCCGGTGAAGTTCTTCGGCGGCGTCCTGGCGCTGGGCTCGGGCCTCGTGGCCGGCCGGGAGGGACCGACCATCCATATGGGCGCCTCGGTGGCCAAGGCGGTGAGCGAGGTCTTCAAGCTCGACACCCGCGACGGGCGCGGCCTGCTCGCCGCCGGCGGCGCGGCCGGGCTGGCGGCCGCCTTCAACGCGCCGCTCGCCGCCATCCTGTTCGTCATCGAGGAGACGCGGCGGCAGTTTCCCTACGGCCTGCGCACCTACAGCGCGGTGATTCTCGCCTCGGCCACCAGCGCCGTGGTCACCGAGCTGATCGGCGGCTCGGGCCCGGACATGCTGCTCGACGCGCCGGAGATGCCGCTCGCCACCCTGCCCGCCTTCGTCGGCCTCGGGGTGATCCTCGGCGCCGTGGGCGTCCTGTTCAACCGCTGCCTCATCCTCGCCCTCGACGGCGCGCGCCAGGTGAGCCTGAAGGTGTCGCCCTATCTGGTGCCGCTGGTGGTCGGCCTCGCCATCGGCCCGCTGCTCATCCTGCGGCCGGAGGCCACGGGCGGCGGCGAGGCGCTGGCGGTGTCCCTCGCCACCGTCAACCTGCCGGCGCTGACCCTCGCGGGCATCGTGCTGATCCGCTTCGTCATGACCATGGCGAGCTATTCCACCGGCGTGCCGGGCGGCATCTTCGCGCCCATCCTGGCGCTCGCCACCGCCGTGGGCGTGCTCTACGGCACCCTGCTCGATGCGGTGATTCCCCTGCCCGACGGCGTGCTGCCGGCGCTGGCGGTGGCCGCCATGGGCGGGCTGTTCTCGGCCACGGTGCGCGCCCCCCTGGTGGGCATGGTGCTGGTGGCGGAACTGACGGGCGCCTACGCGCTCATGGTGCCGGTGATTCTCACCTGCGTGTGCGCCAACCTGGTGGCCGAGGCGCTCGGCGGACGGCCGGTCTACGAGGTGCTGCTGGAGCGCACCCTGCGCATTTCCGGCTTCACCCCGCGGGGCCCGCTTCCGGCCCAGGAACCCATCGGCGGATGGGACGAGCGCGAGCGCCTGCAACGCTGAGGAGCGCCGCCCCCTGGCCGTCCCGCCGGCGCCGACCGGACAAATTTTTTCATCAGGGGTCTGGAATCCGCGGCCCGATCGCACATTTGTATAGTGAAGCGATCAAATCCCCCCATTTATCGCTTCAGTGACGCGGTCGCCTCCCCCCGGCGGCCGCGTCGCACACATTCCAGCCTGCCCCTGAAGCCATATCCGAGCCGGCGCTTCGCCCCTTGCGTTGTGCTACATCAAGACCCGCGACTTTCGGCCAAGTTAGGCTAATGTCGCGTCGCCGGAACGGCTGAAGAGAGGCCTCACCCATGATCAGGGATATTCTCGTCAATCTCGCGCAGGGGACCGAGAAGGACGTCGCCGTCCAGTATGCCGCCAGCCTTGCGTCGGAATTCGGCGCCCATCTGACCGGACTCGCGGTGTCCTACGAGATCGATGTGCCCCCCTTCTACATGGGCGCCCTGCCCACCGACTTCATCGACGCCCAGGTGGTGGAGAACAGGGCCGCCGCGGAAAAGGCCGTGGACGGCTTCAAGGCCACCGCCGACAAGGCCGGCGTGCCGTATGCGGTCGCGACCATGACCGCCTCCCTCGGCATCGCCGCCAACCGGCTCGCCGACATGGCGCGGCTCTACGACCTGACGGTGCTGGCCCAGCCCAATCCCGACCTGCCGGGACCGGAGGAGGTGCTGGCCGAGACCGCGCTCATGGAATCGGGCCGCTCGATCCTGGTGGTGCCCTATGTGCAGACCCGGCCGTTCACCGCCGAGAAGGCGGTGGTGGCGTGGGACGGCAGCCGCGCCTCCGCCCGGGCGCTGGCCGAAGGCCTGCCGCTGCTGCACCGCTGCAAGGCGGTGGAGGTGTTCCGGGTGCTCGGCATCCACGATGATGGCGATGAGGAGGGCCCGGAGGTGGTGCGCCATCTCACCCGCCACAACCTTTCCGCCCAGGTGCGCAAGCTGACGGTGAGCTCCGGCGGCTCCATCGCCTCCGCCATCCTCAACGAGGTCTCCGACCAGGGCGCCGATCTGCTGGTGATGGGCGGCTACGGCCACTCCCGCCTCAAGGAGATGGTGCTCGGCGGGGTGACCCGCGAGATCCTCTCCAGCATGACCGTGCCGGTGCTGATGGCGCACTGACGGCCGGCGCGGCACCGGGCCACAACGCTTCCAGACGCAAAAACGCCGCCCCGAGGGCGGCGTTTTCCATTGCGATCACGCGAGGAGCAGCGCGGCGGCGCCACCCGTTCCGCGCCTCCCGGCTCACTCGTCGGCGTGCTCGTCGTCGTCGGTGCCCTCGGTCTTCTTCGAGCCGCCGAGCTTGGCGAACACGGTCTCGAGGTCGAGGGATTCGCGCCCGCGCCCGCGTCCGGCCGGCTCGTGGTCCAGCTCGTCGGCGCCGGTGGTGACCTCGGACGGCAGCAGGGTCGCGCCGCGATCCTCGGCCACGGCGGCAGGACGGTCCTTGGCGGCCTTCTGCACCTCCATGTCGAGGTCGATCTGGCTGCACAGGCCGAGCGTCACCGGGTCCATGGGGCTGAGCTGGGGCGAGTTCCAGTGGGTGCGGTCCTTGATGGACTGGATCGTCGCCTTGGTGGTGCCCACCAGGCGGATGATCTGCGCATCCTTGAGCTCAGGATGGTTGCGCAGCAGCCAGAGGATGGCGTTGGGCCGGTCGTGGCGGCGCGACACCGGGGTGTAGCGCGGGCCGCGGCGCTTCTTCTGCTCGGGCAGGCGCACCTTGGGGTCGAGCAGCTTCAGGCGGCGATGGGGATCCTTCTCGGCCAGCGCGATCTCATCGCGGGAGAGCTGGCCGGTGGAGATGGGATCGAGCCCCTTGATGCCCTGCGCCACCTCGCCATCGGCGATGCCCTTCACCTCCAGCGGATGCAGCTTGCAGAACTCGCCGATCTGCTCGAACGACAAGGCGGTGTTGTCCACCAGCCAGACGGCGGTGGCCTTGGGCATCAAAGGTGTATTCGTCGACATGGCGGCCTCTGAGGCTTGGTGATTGGGACACGTCGCGGGGATAAGCATCCTCTCTGGTCGCCCCGGGCCGCGGGGCGGACCGCGAGACGTATCGCGATGTCCGGAATGCCCATAACATAGTCGCGCCGGGCATCAGTTGCAAATGCCCTGTGCAGATCCCGCGGCCTCGCCCGGGGCGATATGCAGCGCGGGACCAAGGCGCGCGGCGGCCGGGGGTGGTCCGCGCTCCGGGTCGGCGCAGATCGAGGGCGCGGCACGGCCATGGCTGCGCCGCCCTTTCGACAGGCAGCCCTTGACAGGCGGCGGCGCGCGGCGCCATCCCATCTCCTGTCATGCCCGATCAGATGCCGACGCCAGACGCCGCCGCGCCGACCGCCGCCACCCGGCCGCCCCTGCGCATCCTGCTTTGCGCGCCGCGCGGCTTCTGTGCCGGCGTGGTGCGGGCCATCGACGTGGTGGAGCAGGCGCTCGCCCTCTATGGCGCGCCGGTCTATGTGCGCCACGAGATCGTGCACAACAAATACGTGGTGGAGAGCCTGAGGCGCAAAGGCGCGGTCTTCGTCGAGGAGCTCGACGACGTGCCGGACGGCGCGGCGCCCGTGGTGTTCTCTGCCCATGGCGTGCCCCGCGCGGTGCCCGAGGCGGCCGACGCGCGCCGCCTGTTCGCCATCGACGCCACCTGCCCGCTGGTCACCAAGGTGCATCGCGAGGCCATCGTGCATCACCGCAAGGGCCGCGACATCCTGCTCATCGGCCACAAGGGCCATCCCGAGGTGGTGGGCACCATGGGCCAGCTGCCGGCGGGCGCCATCACCCTGATCGAGACCGTGGAGGACGCCCGCGCCTTCGCCCCGCGCGATGCCGGCACCCTCGCCTATGTGACGCAGACCACCCTCTCGCTCGACGATACGGCGGAGATCGTCGCCGTGCTGAAGGCGCGCTTCCCGGCGCTCAGCGAGCCCCACAAGGAGGACATCTGCTATGCCACCACCAACCGCCAGGAGGCGGTGAAGGCGGTGGCCCCCAAGGTGGATGCCCTGATCGTGGTGGGCGCGCCCAATTCCTCCAATTCGCAGCGCCTGCGCGAGGCGGCGGAGCGCGCCGGCTGCGCCCGCTCGGTGCTGGTGGAGCGCGCCGGCGACATCGACTGGACCATGTTCGGCGCCATCGCGAGCCTCGGCATCACCGCCGGCGCCTCGGCCCCCGAGGTGCTGGTGGAGGAGATCATCGACGCCTTCGCCGCACGCTATGCCGTGGAGGTCGAGACCGTGACGTCCAAGGAAGAGGACGTGGTCTTCCCGCTCCCCCGCGCCCTGCGCCCGAACGCTGCGGAGTAGAGCGTGGCGGTCTATACGGATGTCACCGCCGGCGCCCTCGCCGATTTCCTCGCCCGTTACGATATCGGGACGCTCACCTCCTATCACGGCATCGCCGAGGGGGTGGAGAACTCCAATTTCCTGGTGCAGACCACGAAGGCCACCTTCATCCTCACGCTCTATGAGAAGCGCGTGGCGCGCGAGGACCTGCCCTTCTTCATCGGCCTGATGCAGCACCTGGCGGCCCACGGCCTCTCCTGCCCGCAGCCGGTGGCGGCGCGGGACGGCGCCATGCTGGGCGAGCTGGCCGACCGGCCGGCGGCCATGGTCACCTTCCTGCCCGGCGTCTCGGTGCGCCGGCCCACCGCCGCCCATTGCCTGGAGCTGGGGCGCGGCCTCGCCAAGATGCATCTCGCCGGCGCCGACTTCGCCCTGAAGCGGGCCAACGCCCTCTCGGTGGGCGGCTGGCGGCCCCTGTTCGAGGCCGCCCACGGCCGCGCCGACGAGGTGGCGCCGGGCCTGTCCGCCACCATCGCCGACGAGCTCGGCGAGCTGGAGAGCCACTGGCCGGCCGGCCTGCCTGAGGGGGTGATCCACGCCGACCTCTTCCCCGACAACGCCTTCTTCCTCGACGAGCGGCTCTCGGGGATCATCGACTTCTATTTCGCCTGCAACGACCTCCTGGCCTACGACGTGGCCATCTGCCTCAACGCCTGGTGCTTCGAGCCGGACGGCGCCTACAACATCACCAAGGGCCGCGCTTTGCTGGCGGGCTATGAGAGCGCCCGGCCGCTGACGCCGGAGGAAGGCGCCGCCCTGCCGCGCCTTGCCCGCGGTGCGGCGCTGCGCTTCCTGCTCACCCGCCTCGTGGACTGGCTGAACGTGCCGGAAGGCGCCCTGGTGCGGCCCAAGGATCCGCTGGAATATCTGAAGAAGCTGCGCTTCCACCGCGCCGTGGAGACCGCGCGCGACTACGGCCTCGCCGCATGAGCGACGGGGACGCCAGGCCCAAGGTGGAGATCTTCACGGACGGCGCCTGCTCCGGCAATCCGGGTCCTGGCGGCTGGGGCGCGCTGCTGCGCAAGGGGACCCACGAGAAGGCGATCAAGGGCGGCGAGGCGCTCACCACCAACAACCGCATGGAGCTGACCGCCGCCATCTGTGCCCTCGACGCGCTGACCAAGCCCTGCGTCGTCGATCTCAACACCGACAGCGAATATGTGAAGAACGGCGTCACCAAATGGATGGCGGGCTGGAAGCGCAACGGCTGGCGCACCGCCGACAGGAAGCCGGTGAAGAATCAGGACCTCTGGGAGCGCCTTGACGAAGCGCTGAAGCGCCACGAGGTGCGCTGGCACTGGGTGAAGGGCCATGCCGGCCATCCCGAGAACGAGCGTGCCGACGAGCTGGCGCGCGAAGGCATGGCCCCGTTCAAGCTCAAGCGCGCGCTGGGCGAAGGCGGCGGCTGAACAAGGAGCGACGCCAGCGGGCGAAAGCCGGGCAGCGCCGGCATGGGCTTCAGGCGACGGCGCGCTTGGTTCGCTCGATCAGGCCTAAGACCGTGCCGGCATTTTCAATGGCAAGGAATGCTGGCCGGGAATCGGAGGAGGTCGAAAACCGTGATCCTCCCCAACCCACCGGCTCCTGACCGAACAGGATCGTGCCACGCCTGCCGCGCTCGCGCAGCTCGATGCTCCCCATATTGGCAAGGCTGACCGACTGGAAGCGGCTCCAGGGTCCGCCCCGCCAGATCAGCGCACGCTGGTCGGTGACCGCATAGAAGGTGCGCGCGCGCAGGTAAGCGTCGAGCAGCAGGCGCCCGAACACCATATAGAAGCCCACCGCATAAAATGGCAGAAAAAATAGATAATCCAACGGATTATCGCTGAAACTCGCCCTGAGCGACGCCGAAACGGCGAAACCGGTCCAGATCAGCGCGAAGGGAATTGTGAAGAGGTCGCTCCACTCTAAAAGGAGCCCCTGCTTCGGCCGCCCACTCCACAGAATGCGTTCGCCGGGCAAGAGCTTGTCCGCCAGCATCCGTTGCATTTCGAATCGCATCGCCACTCCACGAGCTGCAACCTGTGATAGGCGATGGAGGAGCAAAAAGGAAGGGCGGCGGTACCGCCCTTCCGGCACCGCCGCCCCGATGGTTCCCTTGCCCGCGGCTCAGGCCTACTTGCCGCGCTTGAACTGGTTCCAGGTCTTGGTGATGACCCGCTGCAGCTTGGCATCGTTGGTGGTGACGATGAACAGCCGTTCGAACGTGTCCTTGTTCGGATAGATCGACGGATTATCGAGGATTTCCTTGTCGATGTATTTCTGGGACTCCAGATTGCCGTTGGCATAGGAGATGTAGTTGGTGTTCTTGGCCGCCACTTCCGGCTTCATCATGAAGTTGATGAAGGCGAGCGCATTGTCCACGTTCTTCGCATCCTTCGGGATAGCGAAGCTGTCGAACCACATGAGCGCGCCTTCCTTCGGAAGAACATATTGCACATCCACCAGCGGCGCCTTGGTCTTCTCGGCGGCCTCCTTGGCGCGGCTCTTCGCCTGGAACACATCGCCGGACCAGCCCACCGCCAGACAGATGTCACCGCGCGCCAGGGCGTTGATATAGCCCGAGGAATCGAACTTGCGGATATACGGGCGGACCTTCATCAGGAGTTCGCCGGCCTTGGCGATGTCCTCCGGATTCTTGGAATCCGGCGGCAGGCCCAGATAGTTCATGGCCGTGGGGATGATCTCCTCGGGCCCGTCCAGGAAGTAGACGCCGCAATCGGCCAGCTTGGAGAGGATCTCCGGCTTGAAGACGATGTCCCAGGTATTCATGGGCATGTCGCCGAGGCGTTCCTTCACCTTGTCGGCATTGTAGCCGATGCCGGTGGTGCCCCACATGTAGTTGACCGCGTGCTTGTTGTCCGGGTCATAGGCAGCGAGCCGCTTGGTGATCTCCGGCCACGCATACTGCAGGTTGGGGATCTTCGACTTGTCGAGGGGCAGGAAGATGCCGGCCTTCACCTGCCGCTGCAGGAAGGAATTGGAGGGCACCACGACGTCATAGCCGGTCTTGCCGGCCAGCAGCTTGGTCTCCAGGACCTCGTTGCTGTCGAACACGTCGTAGCGGACCTTGATGCCGGTCTCCTTGGTGAACTCCTCCAGAACGCTTTCGTCGATGTAATCGGACCAATTGTAGACGTTCACCACCTTGTCCTGGGCATGGGCGGGCCCCATTCCAAGTAAGGCGGCGGCCAGCAATGCCGCAGCGGAAAGACGACGCATTCTTCTTCTCCTCAGGATCGGCTGTCCCTGTTCAGGATGCCGCCGCCGAGGAGTAAAGTTTGTCTTTCCGGCGAATTCAACGCCACTTTGTGGGCAAATGGCTGCATCTTTTGAATGCGCCCGGAAACGCGCTCACAAATAGGTGTCATACTCCAGCGCCAGGATGGTATTGGAAAACTCCGCGAGCTCCTGCGCCTTCATCACGCCGTAGACCTGCTGGTAGCCGGGGCCGAAGGTGCGGGCGACGAAAGGCGAGGCGGAGAACCGCGCCACCGCTTCCGCCATGGAGGGGGAGAGCTGCGGCGCATCGGTCTCGTAGGCGTTGCCGATCAAAGGCGCCGGCGGCTCCAGAGCGCCCTCGATGCCCTCCAGCATGCCGGCGAGGATGGCCGCCAGCACGAGGTGCGGATGCGCCTCCGCGCCGGCGATGCGATGCTCCAGGCGGCGCGCCGCCGGCCCGCTGTTGGGCACGCGCACCGCCACCGAGCGGTTGTCATAGCCCCAGGTCACCGACACCGGCGCGTAGCTGCCGGGCACGAGGCGGCGGTAGCCGTTGAAGCTCGGCACGAACAGCAGGGTGGAATCGGCCATATTGGCGAGCAGGCCCGCGGCCGCCTGCCCCAGCACGCGGTCGCCCTCCCCGTCCGGCCGGCCGAAGACGTTGCCGCCCTCGCCATCCACCAGGCTGACGTGCACGTGCATGCCGTTGCCGGCGAAATCGCGCAGCGGCTTGGCCATGAAGGTGGCGCGCAGGTCGTGCCGCCGCGCCACCGCATCGATCAGCCGGCGCAGCAGGATGGCGTCATCCGCCGCGGCCAGCGCATCGGTGCGGTGATAGAGATTGATCTCGAACTGGCCGGGCGCCGCCTCGGAGATGATGGTGTCCGCCGGCAGCCCCTGCGCGGCGGCGGCGGCCCGCATGTCGTGCAGCACCGGAGCGAAGGCGTCGAGGTCGGACATGGAATACATGTTCTGCCGCGCCTGCCCGGTGGCCGGAAACACCGGCTCGGGCGGTCGGCCCGGCGCGCTCGCCTTCAGCAGGTAGAATTCCAGCTCGAAGGCGACACAGGGAAAGAGCCCGCGCGCCGCGCAGCGCTCCACCACCTTAACGAGCTGCTGGCGCGGATCGAGATGCCACGGCGCGCCGCGCACCGAGCCGTCGGGCTCGTGCATGGTGATGAGCACCTGTGCCGCCGGGCGCGGCGACCAGGGCACCGGCTTCAGCGTGCCGGGCACCGGCCAGCACAGGCCGTCGCGGTCGCCGGTCTCCAGATGGATGCCCGTCGCCTCCACCTCGCGGCCCCACACGTCGAGGCCGAAGATGGACAGGGGGATGGCCACCCCGTCCTTCCAGATCTTGGCCATGGAGCCGCCGGGCACCCACTTGCCGCGCAGCACGCCGGAGGTGTCGGGCAGCAGAACCTCGACGATGTCGGGCTCGCCATAGGCGGCAAGATAAGCGGCGATCTCGTCCGGCGCGGCGGCCGGGGACGAGGCACTCGGCGAAACGCCCGAACTTTGAAACGGCATGATGCTCCATTCACGAAAGGTCCGCTCCGCGCCATCTCAGCGCGAAGTCGCGGAACCTTCAAGATCGCTTTCCATCTGCGCGCATCGGCGGCACGGCGCAATGCCCCCTCCGGGAGCGCCCGTGCCGCAGGTCAGCCGCACAGGCCCGATGCTGCCCTCAGGACCAATCCGAGCCATGCGGCCGGCGCCAGGCCCCTGCCCGGCGCGCCGAGGCCGTGCGTCAGCCGCGCTCCACGTCGAAGCCGGACTGGCGCCAGGCCATGATGCCGCCCTTCATGTGCTCCTCATAGGGCAGGCCGGAGCGCTGCGCGGCGGCGGCCGCCTGCTGGGAGCGCTGGCCGGAGCGGCAGGAGAACACCAGCCGCTTGCCCTGCGGATCGGGCAGCGCGCCGGGATCGAACTTGCTCAGCGGCATGACCGCGGCACCGGGGATACGCTCGGCGCGGATCTCGTCGGGCTCGCGCACGTCCACCAGAAGGATGGTCCCCTCGTCCATGCCTTGCTTCACCTCGGCGGGGGTCAGGTGGATAATGCGGCCGCCGAAGGGGTTGGGTTGGCTCATCGTGAAACTTCCAAGAAACGTTGTCGCGGCGAACCCTGCACCCGACGTGTGCGCTGCGCAAGTGCCGACGCGGTGCAACATGCGCCACCCGATCCCCGTCCGGACGGGGGCTCAGAGCAGCCCCGCCCCGGCCAGCGCCGCGCCCGCCACCACCGCCACCGCCGGAACCCGCCACACCGCGAGGGCGAGATAGGCCATCAGCGCGATCACCGCGCTCGCCGGCGATGTCACGCCCTCGGGCAGCACCGGCGACCAGAGCGCGGCGCCCAGCAGCCCCACCACCGCGGCATTGATGCCCATGAGGATGCGCCGTGCCGCCGGCAGCCGCCGCAGCTGCGACCAGAAGGGCAGGCCCCCCACCACCAGCAGGGCCGAGGGCAGGAAGATGCCGCCAAGCGCCACCAGCGCCCCTGCAAGGCCCGATGGCGGCACCTGCGTCATGGCGCCGAGGAAGCCGGCGAAGGTGAAGAGCGGCCCGGGCACCGCCTGGGCGGCGCCGTAGCCGGCGAGGAAGACATCCCGCGTCACGAGGCCGGTGGACACCACTTCCGCATCGAGCAGCGGCAGCACCACGTGCCCGCCGCCGAACACCAGGGAGCCGGCGCGGTAGAAGGCATCGAACAGCCGCACCGCGCCGTCGCCCGTGGCCGCCGCCAGCAGCGGCAGGCCCGCCAGCAGGGCGAGGAACAGCGCGAGGCAGGCGAGCGCGAGCCCGCGCGGTACGGTGACGGCGAGCGCATCTTCGTCCCGCGTGGGGTCCTGCGCCTCCACCCCGTTCCCCGGCTTCAGCACGAGCGCGCCGGCCAGCGCGCCCAGCCCCATGGCGGCGAACTGGCCGGCAAACCCGCCCAGCGCCAGCGTGAGGGCAGCGGCGAGAAAGGCGATGGTGGTGGTGCGAGCCTCGGGGCACAGGTTGCGCCCCATGCCGAGCACCGCACGGGCCACCACCGCCACCGCCGCCGCCTTGAGGCCCGCGAGCCAGCCGCCAGACAGGTCGGCGCCGAGAAAGTCGAGGCCGAAGGCGAAGGCCACCATCAGCGCCGCCGAGGGCAGGGTGAAGGCGAGGAAGGCCGCGGCGAGGCCGGCCAGGCCCGCCCGCATGAGGCCGATCCCCATGCCCACCTGGCTCGATGCGGGACCCGGCAGGAACTGGCAGAGCGCCACGAGGTCGGCATAAGCGGCATCGCTGAGCCAGCCGCGGCGGCGCACCACCTCCTCGCGGAAATAGCCGAGATGGGCAATCGGCCCGCCGAACGAGGTGAGGCCGAGCTTCAGGAAGACGCCGAACACCTCCAGCGCGCCGCCGGGAGGGTCCTCGCCCGGCGCTGTCATCGGCTCCTCCGCATCGGCCCGCCCCGCACAACCACGCCGGCCCTGCCCGGCGCCCCGCAATGGCGCCGTCGATACCCCAAGCCGGCGGCGAGGCAAAGCCGCCGCGCTCGAGGTCCCATCGTCGCTTGCGATCGCCGCCGCGCGCTACGGAATGGGGAGGTCGGCCGCAGCGGGATCAGGCCGTGACGGACGCGCGGGACGGACCCTCCGGTGGTCGGCGGCCGCCGCCGAGCGGGCCTCGCGCGGGCCGGAGCCAGGGAAGGATCACTCCTATAGCACCTCCAAAGTGACGGTCTATTTTACCGTCCGTTCTTGGGAAAAGGCAGAAAAGGTAGATAAAGCGCCATCAGATTTCTCATTCGCAATGTGAATTCGCAATTCATGAACTTACCGATGCAGCTATGCATGAATGTGGACGGACGCGCTCATCTGCCGTTCATGTTCATTTTGGTACACAAAACCCGGCTGCAAACGGGACCCCGGCCTTCTGCGAAGAGGGGCCCTGCTATATAGATTCTGGTCGGTAGACCGGCAGTTCAGCCCGGATCGCGGCGCCCGGCAGGTCCGGGGCGAGGCGGTGGGGCGGGAGCGTCGGTTACGTCATCGGGCCGCGGAAAAGGGCGGCCCGCTTGTGTTTCAAGGCCGGCATGGAGCCGGGCGTCAGGCCCGGCCCCGGTGGATGGCCCGGCAAACAGGGTCTGCGGCGAAGGCCGCCAAGGAACATTGATCGGTTCCGTTCCCCCGCGCGGTTCCGATCAGTGGAAAGGCGTCGGCGCAAGCCGACGCCTTTTTCCGTTTCCCTCACGGAGGGAGGTGGACCGCCGACGGAACCCTTCCCCGCTCAACGCCCGCCGCCGGCTCTGCTAGATTGCCGGCGATGCAACAGACCAGCCCTCAGACCTCCCCCTCGGCCGCCCTCTTCGACCTTGCGACCCTGCGCGCGGGCGGCAAGCGCGCCGTCGCCAACGCCCTCGCTCTGGTGGAGATCGCCCGCGGCACGCCCGAGCTCGCCCGCCTGCTGGACGAGGCGGCGCGCGCCGCCAAGGCCCGCGTCCTCGGGCTCACCGGGCCGCCGGGCGTCGGCAAGTCCACCCTCACCAACGCTCTGGTGCGCCGTGCCCGCGCCGCCGGCGAGACGGTGGCGGTGCTGGCGGTGGACCCCTCCTCCCGGCGCACCGGCGGCGCCCTGCTCGGCGACCGCGCGCGGATCCAGACCGATCCGGAGGATCGCGGCGTGTTCGTGCGCTCCATGGCGGCGCGCGACCGGCTCGGCGGGCTGTCCGACGATTCGGTGGCCGCCATGGTGGTGCTGCGCGCGGTCTATGACCTCGTGATCGTCGAGACCGTGGGCGTCGGCCAGTCGGAGGCGGACATCTCTTTGGTCGCCGACACGGTGGTGCTGTGCATCCAGCCAGCGTCGGGCGACAGCCTCCAGTTCATGAAGGCGGGCGTGATGGAGCTGCCCGACATCATCGTCGTCACCAAGGCCGATATGGTTGAGGTCTCGCGCCGCGCCGCATCCGAGGTGGCCGGCGCCATCTCGCTCTCCGGCGGCGGCGCGGCCGGATGGCAGGTGCCGGTGATCCGCCTGTCCGCCGCCACCGGCGAAGGCCTCGCCGATTTCGACCACGCGGTGGCGGCCCATGAGGCCCATCTCGCCGCTGACGGCCGGCGCGCGGCGCTGCGCCGCTCGCAGGAGGCGAAATGGGTGGAGGAAGCGATCAAGGTGCGATTCGGCACCTACGGCCTCGCCCGCGCCCGCGCCGCGACCCTCGCAAGCGAAGGCCCCTTCAGCCGCGAGGCGGAGCTCGCCCGGCTCTTAACCAATCCGAAGGACTGATCGGACAATGCTCTTGCCTGTCGCCGGCAGGACACGCCCGCGACAGGCGCCGAAACGGCCAAGGTTGACGCAACCTCGGCCCCATTCCGCCTCGAAACCAGAGGAAAAAGAACATCTTCCGGTCATGTTGCGATGCAATACGGCCGGCTATCGGATTGCGTCAAGGACGACTCCATGGATCGAAAGACACCGCGCCGGAACCTGATGCCTCTGGCTTTTTCCCTCGCGCTTTTCGCCGGTCCGGCGGTGGGCGCAGGGTCAGCCGCCTGGGCCGGCGCCGTGTCCGAGGTTCCCGGATCCCAGGGCCCGGCCCTGCTCTCGGGTCCGCTCAAGGCGCTCAAGGTGGCGACCCTGGACCTGCCCCGCCCCATCGGCACCGGCCTCGTCGCTTTGCCCGGCAGCCCCGATGCCGAGGCGCCCGCGCAGCAGGCCAAGACCGAGACCGTGGTCGCGCTGCTGGCGACCGAGGACGCCGACGGCACGCTCGGCATCGCGCCCGATACCGATGGCGCCCCGCTGATCTTCGGCCCTGAGCCGGTTCCGGTCTATGATCAGAGCGCCCTGCTGGTGGTTGCGCTCGACACCCTTCTGGAAGTGCCTTTCCTGGCCGATGCCGACGTGGAGCTGACGCCCGGCGCGAGCTTCGGTCCCGACATCGCCGCCATTAACGCCATCCCGCTCAGCGCCTTCGACCGCGATGCGCCGCTGATGACCGCGCCCGAATCCGCGGTGACGACGCCCGTCGCCCTGTCCGGCCCGACGGCGGCGAAGCCGCTCTACCAGGATCCGGTGGCGGTGTTCGGCAGCACGCCGCAGCTCTTTCCCCCGCTTGCCTTCGAATATCCCGCCCTCGCCGACCAGGGCATCGTGCCCCTGCCCTCCGAACGTCCCGCCTTCGACGGCGTGCTCGCCGCCGCCAGCGCCGACGCCACTCCGGCGCAGCGCCTCGGCCTTGCGGGCACGGAGCGCGCCCAGGCGGAGAAATGCCTCGCCGAGGCGGTCTATTTCGAGAGCCGGGGCGAGCCCAAGCGCGGTCAGATCGCCGTGGCCCAGGTGGTGATCAACCGGGTGTTCTCCGGCTATTACCCCCATGACGTCTGCAAGGCGGTCTACCAGAACGCCAATCGCCACCTCGCCTGCCAGTTCACCTTCGCCTGCGACAATGTGAAGGAAGTCATCCGCGAGCCCGACATGTGGGTGCAGGCGAAGGAGATCGCCTCCGACATGCTGGACGGCAAGCTGTGGCTCGACAGCGTGGGCGCCGCCACCCATTACCATGCCTATTGGGTGCATCCGCGCTGGGTGCGGGAGATGCGCAAGCTGGACCGCATCGGCGTGCACACTTTCTATCGCCCCCGCGCCTGGCAGAGCTGAGCGGTGCCCGAGCGCGCAGGGCGGCTGCCACGCCCGCCCGGCCCGCGTTGACGTCAGCGCCTGACGCGAAAGACGCCATCAGCCGGCATTCCGCCCTGCCATTGCGGGCGTGCCTGCCCCTGAGCATCGGACCGAACTGGCCGGCAGCGGCGCCAATTGTGCTTGCCGGGGGCGGATCCCAGCGTCACGCTTGCGGTTCATCCGCCGCGCCACCTCCGGCCCGGCCCGCTGGGCGTTTCATGACCGAGCACTCCTTCCTCGCCCGCCCCTCGCCCGCCTTCCGCGACAGCTATCTCGACGCCTTGCGCGAGGGCTTCTTCTGGGCCCGGCACACGCCGTTCGACGACGACGCCATCGCCTTCATCGCCGGCCATTTCGCGGACTATCTGAAGGAGCTCGACAAGGACGGGCAGATCCCTCAGGCCGACCACGGCCACCGCATGCCGTCGGTGCCGTCCACCACCTTCTGGCTGGTGGAAGGGGGCGACTTCATCGGCACGGTCAATATCCGCGCCCGCATCGATACCCATGTGCTGGCCCATTTCGGCGGCCATGTGGGCTATGCCATCCGCCCCGCCCGGCAGGGGCAGGGCCACGGGCGGCGCATCCTGGCGCTGGCGCTGGAGATCTGCCGCGGCATGGGCATCGGCATCGTCCGGCTGAGCTGCGCCGAGGACAACGCCGCCTCGCGCCGCATCATCGAGGCCAACGGCGGCCTGCTGCTACGCCGGTGCCCGCCGGCCTGGTATGCGGACTATCCGCACCTGCTCTACGAGATCCCGCTGGTCTGACGCACCGGAAAACGCAAATGGCGCGCCCGCGGTGTCCGCGCGACGCGCCCCTGACTTTCGCTCGAACCCCGCGCGATCAGACCTCGGTCTGAGCCTCCGCCGCCGCCACCGCCGTCATGTTGACGATGCCGCGGGCGGTGATGGACGGGCTCAGGATGTGCGCCGGCTTCGCCGTGCCCATCAGGATGGGGCCGACGGGCAGCGCGTCGCCCAGCACCTTGATCATGTTGTAGGCGATATCCGCCGCGTCGAGGTCCGGCATCACCAGCACGTTGGCGACGCCGGCGAGGCGGGCATTGGGCAGGCTGCGCTTCCTGATCTCCTCCACCAGCGCCGCGTCGGCCTGCATCTCGCCTTCCACCTGGAGGTCCGGCGCGCGCTCGCGCACGATGTCGAGGGCGGCGCGGACGCGCTTGGCCGACAGGGTCTCGTGGCTGCCGAAGTTGGAGTGGGAGAGCAGCGCCACCCGCGGCTCAAGGCCGAAGCGGCGCACGTGGGCCGCCGCCAGCACCGTCATCTCGGCGAGGTCGGGGGCGGTGGGCTCGGTCTGGATCTGGGTGTCGCAGAGGAAGAAGTTGCCCTTCGAGGTGATGAGCAGCGACAGCGCCGCCAGCTCCTTCACCCCCGGCGCCCGGCCGATGATGTCCCGCACCTGGCGCAGATGCCGGGTAAAGCGGCCCTCGATGCCGCACAGCATGGCGTCCGCCTCGCCGCGCCGCACCGCGAGCGCCGCGATCACGGTGGGATGGGTGCGCACCAGGGTGCGCGCCGCGTCCGGCGTCACGCCGCGGCGGCCGGCGACCTCGACATAATCGCGCACATAGTCGCGATAGCGCGGATCGTCCTCGGGGTTGATGAGGTCGAAGTCCTGCCCCGCGGCGATGGAAAGGCCGAAGCGCTTAATGCGGGTCTCCACCACGCTCGGGCGGGCGACGATCACCGGACGGGCGATGCCTTCCTCCACCACCGCCTGGACCGCGCGCAGCACGCGCTCGTCCTCGCCTTCCGCATAGATCACCCGCTTGATGTCGCGCTTCGCCTGGGCGAACAGCGGCCGCATGATGAAGCCGGAGCGGAACACGAAGTGGTCGAGCTTGGCGTTGTAGGCGTCGAAATCGGCGATCGGCCGCGTGGCGATGCCGGTATCCATGGCCGCCTTCGCCACTGCCGGCGCGATGCGCAGGATGAGGCGCGGATCGAACGGCGAGGGAATGAGCGAATCGGCGCCGAAGGAGCGGGCCTCACCGCCATAGGCGCGCGCCACCACGTCGGACGGCGCCTCGCGGGCGAGGGCGGCGATGGCCTCCACGGCGGCCATCTTCATCTCGGGATTGATGTCGGTGGCGCCCACGTCCAGCGCCCCGCGGAAGATGTAGGGGAAGCACAGGACGTTGTTGACCTGGTTCGGGAAGTCCGAGCGGCCGGTGCAGATCATGGCGTCGGGCCGCGCCTCGCGGGCCACCTCCGGCATGATCTCGGGGGTGGGATTGGCCAGCGCCATGATCAGCGGGTTGGGCGCCATCTTCTTCACCATCTCCGGCTTCAGCACGCCGCCGGCGGAGAGGCCGAGGAAGATGTGGGCGCCCTCGATCACCTGGTCGAGGGTGCGCAGGTCGGTCTTCTGGGCGAACTTCTCCTTGTAGGGATCCATGAGGGTGTTGCGGCCCTCATAGACGAGGCCCTCGATGTCGCAGACCCAGATGTTCTCCTTCTTCGCCCCGAGGGTGACGAGGAGGTTGAGCGAGGCCAGCGCCGCGGCGCCGGCGCCCGAGGCGACGATCTTCAGGTCCTCGATCTTGCGGTTGCCCACTTCCATGGCGTTGCGCACCGCCGCGCCGACGATGATGGCGGTGCCGTGCTGGTCGTCGTGGAACACCGGGATCTTCATGCGCTCGCGCAGCAGGCGCTCGACCTCGAAGCACTCGGGGGCCTTGATGTCCTCGAGGTTGATGCCGCCGAAGGTGGGCTCCAGCGCGCTGATGACGTCCACCATGCGCTCCACCGTCATGGCGTCGATCTCGATGTCAAACACGTCGATGCCGGAGAACTTCTTGAACAGGACGGCCTTGCCCTCCATCACCGGCTTGCCGGCGAGCGGGCCGATGGCGCCGAGGCCGAGCACCGCGGTGCCGTTGGAGACCACGCCCACGAGATTGGCGCGGGTGGTGTATTCGGCGGCCGCCAGCGGATCGGCGGCGATGGCCTCGCAGGCCACCGCCACGCCCGGCGAATAGGCGAGCGCGAGGTCGCGCTGGTTGCCCAGCGGCTTGGTGGCCTTGATCTCGAGTTTTCCGGGCTTCGGGAGGCGGTGATACACGAGCGCGCCGGAACGCAGATCCTCAGAAAAGTTGGACGCCATGCCTTGCCCAAGCCTCCGTCATGCGCCGGCCTGCGCCGGGCGCCGCGAACCTAGAGCGCGATCGGTGCCGAGGGAACCGCTTTGTGGTCCCGCCCGCCCCCGGATCGCACCCTAACCTTTTGAATGAAGGCGAATCCACCGCTGAGGTTGAATCGCTATTGACGACTCAACCACAGCGGGCCCGCCCCTCGCCGCCGCGCCTTGTGCGTGTCGCGGACAGCGAAGTTTCCCGACTTTGCGTTATGGTGCTCCTGCATAAGCGCTTCGCGCCCGGCGGGCGAGTCGATTCGTCAAGATTTTCACCCGCGCCGCCGCGAGCGTCCGGGCCGGGAGAGCCGGCCCATAAGGATGGGGATCCATGAAGAAGATCGTCGCCGGGCTTCTCGCCCTGCTGCTCGTCGCGGTGGTGGGGTATTTCACCTTCGGCCGCTTCGCCACCACGCGGGTGGAGAGCGACGTGACCGCCGCCTTCGCCGCCCTCAAGGAGAAGGGCGTGGAGGCCAGCTACCGCAGCCTCGCCGTCGATGCCGCCAGCCGCGGCGTGACCGTCTCCGGCCTCTCCATCGCCACCGCCGACGGCACGCGCATCGCCGTCGACAAGCTGACCGCCACCGGCGCATCGCCGGTGAATGACGGGCGCTTCACCGCCGACACGCTGGATCTCGAAGGCCTGACCGTGCGCGCGCCGGGCGCGCTGCCGGGCGCCAAGGTCGCCGTCGATGTGCCCAAGGTGATGATCGACCGCTACGTCGGCCCCATCGCCCTGGCCCGCGATCTCGCCGCCCAGCCGGCTGCCGCGACGGCCGCGCCCAATCCCTACGGGCCGCTGCGCGCCATCCTGCTGCAGTTCGCCGCCACGGGCGCCGCCAAGGTGACCATTCCCGAGCTCACCGCCCGGGTGGACCAGGCGGCCGACGCGGCCCGGCCGAGCGTGAGCTTTGCCACCACCGACCTCGCGGCGGAAGGGGTGGAATACGGCAAGATCCGCAGCCTGATCGTGGACAAGATCGCCTTCACCACCGAAGGCAAGGCCGCCGGCGCCGACGCCCCCGTCACCGCCAAGGGCGAGGTGAACGGCCTCGTCGCCGCCCTCATCGACACCGCGCCCATGCTCGCCGTGACCGGCGGCTCGGCGGCGGGCGACCAGTATCAGGAGGTCTACGGCAAGGTGGTGTCGGCCAGCTACAAGATCACCCGCTCCGACGGGGTGACCGGCTCCTCCGGCCCCATGGTGCTGGAGCACATGGGCATCAAGCCGGCCGCCTTCGCCCCGGAGCAGATGGCCCGGCTCGACCAGCTCGCCCTGAAAGGCGGCGACCTCAGCCTCGACGAGGCGCGCGAGGTGCTCAAGGCCACCGCCACCATGCTGGACGGCCTCGCCTTCACCAGCTTCTCGGTCACCAACGGGATGAGCAAGGACGGCGACGAGACCGTCACCTTCGCCTCGGCCGTGCTGGACGGCTATGCCGCGGGCCTGCTCGACGGCCTGACCCTGACCGGCGTCAGCGGCACCAACACCGACAAGGAGCCGGTGAAGATGAACCGGCTCGCGGTGCGCCAGCTCTCGCTCCACCAGCTCGCCTCGCTCGCCGACCTCGCCGAGGAGCCGTCCGCCTCGGGCGCCCTCGGCCTGTTCCGGCTGTTCTCCGCGATCGAGGCGGAGGGGCTGGAGATGCCCTATGACAGCGAGGGACCGGGCGCCGCGGGGACTGCCAAGGTGGGCCATTTCGCCCTGTCGTGGAGCCATTTCGCCGGCAATTTGCCGACCCGGATGGCGGTCACGCTGCAGGATGCCACCGGCCCGATCCACGCCAGCGACGGCGAGCCCTATGTCTATCTCGCCAATGCGGGCATGACCTCGGCCACGCTCAACCTCGATTTCAGCATGGCCTATGACCCGGACGCCAAGGCGCTGACGGTCGCGCCCGCCGGCATGCGGGTGGACAACGCCTTCTCCGTCGCCTTCGAGGGCGGGCTCGGCAACCTGCCGAAATCCATGTTCGACGACGAGGCGGCGGCCATGGACGCGCTCGGCAAGGCGAGCGCGCGCCCGTTCAAGCTCACCCTCACCGATCTCGGCCTCGCCAAGCTGATGCTGGACCAGCTCTCCGCCGCCTCCAACACCACGCCCGACGCCCTGCGCCAGGAGCTGCTCGCCAACATCGACGCAATGGTGGCCGCGCTGGCGCCTGCGGTGCCCGAAGCGCCGGCGGTGGGCGAGGTGGTGAAGACCTTCGTGAAGAACCCCACGAGCATCACCCTGACGGGCACGCCGCGGTCCGATCAGCCGGTGGCGCCGCTGCTGATGAGCGACGAGCCCTTGGCGGCGCTGAGCCTGTTCAAGCTCTCGGCCGAGGTGGCGCCGGACAAGGCGAAGCCCGCGCCCTGAGCGCGGGGGACGGAACCGCCGCCCGGCGCGGCGGTTCCCGGTCCGACCCTACTTGTTCTGCGGCGCGAGGCGGATGGAGAGCTCGCGCAACTGCTTGGGCGTCGCCTCGTTGGGGGCGCCCATCAGCAGGTCGAGGGCCTGCTGGTTCATGGGGAAGAGCGAGATCTCGCGCAGGTTCGTCACCCCGCACAAGAGCATGACGATGCGATCCACGCCCGCCGCCATGCCGCCATGGGGCGGCGCCCCATAGTGGAAGGCGCGGTACATGCCGCCGAAGCGCTCGATCACCGTCTGCTCGTCATAGCCGGCCAGCTCGAACGCCTTCACCATGGATTCGGGCCGGTGGTTGCGGATGCCGCCCGAGGCGATCTCATAGCCGTTGCAGGCGATGTCGTACTGGAACGCCTTGATGGTGAGCGGATCCTGCGTCTTCAGCGCATCGAGGCCCCCCTGCGGCATGGAGAAGGGGTTGTGGGAGAAGTCCACCTTCTTCTCGTCCTCGTTCCATTCGTAGAACGGGAAATCGACGATCCAGGCCAGCTCGAAGCGCTCGGTGTCCACGAGGTTCAGCTCCTCGCCCACCCGGGTGCGGGCGCTGCCGGCGAACTTCACGAACTTGTCCGGATCGCCGGCCACGAAGAAGGCCGCATCCTCCGCCCCGAGGCCGAGCTGGAGGCGGATCGCCTCGGTACGCTCCGGACCGATGTTCTTGGCCAGCGGTCCCGCGCCCTCATTGCCCTCGCGCCACATGATGTAGCCGAGGCCCGGCTGGCCCTCGCCCTGCGCCCACGAGTTCATGCGGTCGCAGAAGGCGCGCGAGCCGCCCTTCGGCGCGGGGATGGCCCACACCTCGTTCTTGTCGATCTCCAGCAGCTTGGCGAACACCTTGAAGCCGGAGCCGCGGAAGGGCTCGGAGACCTCCTGCATCTCGAGCGGATTGCGCAGGTCCGGCTTGTCGGTGCCGTACTTGCGCATCGAGACCGCATAGGGAATGCGCGGCCAGTTCTTCGTCACAGGCTTGCCGCCGGCGAAATCCTCGAACACCCCGGTGATGACCGGCTCCACCGCCGCGAAGATGTCCTCCTGCTCGACGAAGCTCATCTCCAGGTCGAGCTGGTAGAACTCGCCGGGCAGACGGTCGGCGCGGGGATCCTCGTCGCGGAAGCAGGGGGCGATCTGGAAATAGCGGTCGAAGCCGCTCATCATGATGAGCTGCTTGTACTGCTGCGGCGCCTGGGGCAGGGCGTAGAACTTGCCGGGATGCAGCCGCGAGGGCACCAGGAAGTCGCGCGCGCCTTCCGGCGAGGAGGCGGTGAGGATCGGCGTCTGGAACTCGAAGAAGCCCTGCCCCTTCATCCGCGCGCGCATGGCGTCGATGATGGCCATGCGGGTCATGATGTTCTTGTGCAGGGTGTCGCGGCGCAGGTCGAGGAAGCGGTACTTGAGCCGCGTCTCCTCGGGATAGTCATGCTCGCCGAACACCGGCAGCGGCAGCTCGGCGGCGGCGCCCAGCACCTCCAGCTCGGTGGCATACACCTCCACCTGGCCGGTGGGCAGGTCGGGATTGTCGGTGCCGTCGGGGCGCTTGCGTACCTTGCCGTCGATGCGGATGACCCATTCCGAGCGCGCCTTCTCGGCGTCCTTGAAGGCGGCGCTGTCCGGGTCCACCACCACCTGGGTGAGGCCGTAATGGTCGCGCAGGTCGATGAACAGCACGCCGCCGTGGTCGCGGATGCGGTGGCACCAGCCCGACAGTCGGACGCTCTCGCCCACTTCGGCGATGGTGAGCGCGCCGCAGGTGTGGCTACGATAGCGGTGCATCAGGGTCGCCCTTTCCAAAGCTGAAAACAGTGTGGCATGCGGGCCGCGCCGTCCCGCCCGCCGGCATCCGGGGAACAGCCGATCCGAAAGGGGAAGGTCAGAACCCGAGAGGACACCGGACAGGCCAGCCGCCCGCCGCGCGCTGGGGTCGCGGCGGGACGGCGCCCGCATCGAAATCGGGGCGGAAGGTGCATGCGCCCCGGCCCTTGTCAAGCGCGCTGCCGTCACGCCGCTCCGTCCGCCCCCTGCCGCATCAGCGGGCATGAACAGATTCACGCCACATTCTCTTTTCCTTGAGCGGCGGCATAGCTATGGTCTCGGCCATGGATCTGATCACCTCAACCGAGACGCTCGCCGCGGCCTGCGAGCGCCTCTCGCGCCACCCATTCGTGACCGTCGACACGGAATTCCTGCGGGAGACCACCTTCTGGCCCAAGCTCTGCGTGGTGCAGCTTGCGTCGCCGGAGGAAGCCGTCCTGGTGGATGCCCTCGCCGAGAGCATGGACCTTTCGCCCTTTTACCGGCTCATGGCCGACAACGCCGTGATGAAGGTGTTCCACGCCGGCCGGCAGGACATCGAGATCATCTGGCACCAGGCCAAGATCATCCCCGCCCCGGTGTTCGACTCGCAGGTGGCCGCCATGGTGCTGGGCTACGGCGACAGCATCTCCTACGACCAGCTGGTCCACCGTGTGACCGGGCACAGCCTCGACAAGTCGTCGCGCTTCACCGACTGGTCGCGCCGGCCGCTGAGCCAGGCCCAGCTCGCCTACGCCATGGCCGACGTGACCCACCTGCGCGACGTCTATCTGAAGCTCACCACCGATCTTGATTCCCGCGGCCGCGGCGAATGGGTGGGCGAGGAGATGCACGTGCTGACCTCCCCCGCCACCTACCGCCAGGAGCCGGAGACCGCGTGGGAGCGGCTGAAATCCCGCGTGCGCAAGCCCCGCGAGCTGGCGGTGCTGGTGGAGGTCGCCGCCTGGCGCGAGCGCGAGGCGCAGGCCCGCGACCTGCCGCGCGGGCGCGTCATCAAGGACGAGGTAATCGGCGAGATCGCCATCCAGCAGCCGCAGAGCCACGAGAAGCTGGCCGAGCTGCGCTCCCTGCCCAAGGGCTTCGAGCGCTCGCGCTATGGCGATGCCATCCTCGAGGCGGTGAAGCGCGGCGTCGCCCGCGATCCCAAGAGCCTGCCGCGCATCGAGCGCGACAAGCCCCTGCCCAACGGCGCCGGCGCCACCGTGGAGCTGCTCAAGGTGCTGCTGCGCATGACCGCCGAGCAGAATGCAGTGGCCGCCAAGGTGATCGCCACCACCGACGACCTGGAGCGCATCGCCGTGGACGATGAGGCCGACGTGCCGGCGCTGAAAGGCTGGCGGCGCGAGCTGTTCGGCGAGAAGGCGCTGGCCCTGAAGGCGGGCCGGCTGGGGCTGGCCATGGAAAAGGGCCGCGTGGTGGCCCGCGACATCGCCGACTGAGTTGCGCGGCGGCCGTTCGCGGCCACGCGGCGCCCGGACAGCCCTCGCCCGAAGACCTGCAGGCCGGTGCGCTGGGCTTGGGCCGCCTGAGGCTGGACAGGCCCGGGCGGACGAGCCCAGGCGGAAAGGGGCCAGACGGTGAGGGGCCAGGCGGTAAGCGACGAGGCGGCAGAGGCGGGACGCCGCGCCCTGCCCGCTTCCACCCCTTCGATCACCACCCCGGCGATCACCGCCCCTCTTGCACGGCCGCCGGCGGCGCGACCACCTCCACCCGGCATTCGCGGCCGATGAGCTTGCCGAGCTGGCGCAGCCGGTTCAGCACGCGCTCGTTCACCAGAGCGGAGAGGTCCGGCGGCACGGTCAGCACCAGATGCTCGTCGCGCACGATGAGCGGCGTGCGCGGCAGGGTATCCGGCATGGCGGCGGACAGGAGATAGCCCACCCGCATGGCCCCGCCGAGGATCCGCGCCCGGTCGAGCAGGCCGGTGGAGACCAATTCCAGCACGGCGCCGGGGGTATCCTCATCGAGGCTGAGGCCGGCGTGGCGGAAATAGACCGCGAGGGCGATATAGGCCCGCTCGGCATGCTCGACGCTCACGAAGGCCGCATGGGCGATCATGTTGAGGCTCTGCTCGCCGCGATAGTCCGGATGGGCCCGCCACGAGATGTCCGAGAGCAGGCAGGCGGCCTGCCGCAGCCGCGTCTCCTCGGGGCTCTCCTCCAGCACCGGGGACGAGGCGAACAGAGCGTCGGTCCAGGTGACGAGGTCCTCGCCATGCTGCGGCGAACGGGCACGCAGCTCGTTGAACTCGCGGGCGGCGGCGAGCAGCGGGTCGATTCCCCGCGCCTCCGGCGCAAGCTTGGAATAGAGCAGGCCCTCACGCACCCCCAGCGCCGAGACGAACACCTCGGAGGGACGGCCGAGGCGCACCACGTTCTCCAGCACCAGCGCGCCATAGGCGAGCAGCGGGCGGCGCGCGTCGGACACCACGTCGATATGGGCGAGGGCGTCGGATTCGCCGCGGTGGACGATCCGCGTGAATTCGAGAATCTCTTTGGCCGGAATGACATAGCCGTGCATCACATGCAGCGGATAGCCCTTCTGGAACATGTGCAGCCGAGCCAGCGCGCGCCAGGTGCCGCCCACCGCGTAGAAAGTGCGCCCGGCCAGGTGCTGCAGCACGTCGGCGTCGGGCATGGTGTCCTTGACGATCTTCTCCGCCTTGCGGGTGGAGCGCGCGGAACGGTCCTGCAGGGCGAGGCCGCCGAGCGGAAGGGTGATGCCGGCGCCCACCGTGTGGCCCTTCACGTCCACCAGCTCCAGCGAGCCGCCGCCGAGGTCGCCCACCACGCCATCGGGCTCGTGCACGCCGGAGACGATGCCGAGGGCAGCAAGCTCCGCCTCGCGCTTGCCCGTGAGCAGCTCGATGGTGGTGCCGCAGATGGCTTCGCACTGGGCGATGAAGGCGGGGCCGTTCTCCGCATCGCGCGCGGCGGCGGTGGCGAGGGCATGGACCTCGCCCACCTGCATGGAATCGCACAGGGCGCGGAAGCGGCGGAGGGCCGAGAAGGCCTTGTCCACCGCATCCTCGGCGAGGCGGCCGGTGGAGAGAACCTCCCGACCGAGGCCGCACAGCGCCTTTTCGTTGAAGATGGGCACCGGAACCCGGGTCAGCCCCTCGTAAACCACGAGGCGAACCGAGTTCGAACCGATATCGATCACCGCAACAGGGGCGCCGGTAGCGATTCGCCCCGGCGCAGGGCGGGGATCGATCCCCTCCTTAACGCCGGAAGAGAAGGCTGCGCGGCGAAGAATCTTTGAGAGACTTTCCACGTCCAGACAAGCTCGGATTGGTCATAAAATATTGATGGGCGTTGAAGGTCTCTTCGCCCGGCGCGGGGACTATGCGTTCAGACGCCCCATCGGGCAACACCCGCCAGCTCTGCTGGTTGTCGATGATGTTGGCAACCATGATCTGGTCGAGCACCTGCTCGTGCACCGTCGGATTGGTGACCGGGCAGAGCGATTCCACCCGCCGGTCGAGGTTGCGCTGCATCAGGTCGGCCGAGGAAATGTAGACCAGCGCATTGGGGCTCGGCAGGCCGTGGCCGGCGCCGAAGCAGTAGATGCGGGCATGCTCCAGGAAACGCCCGACGATGGACTTCACCCGGATGTTCTCGCTGAGGCCGGGGATGCCCGGGCGCAGGCAGCAGATGCCGCGCACCACGCAGTCCACCTGCACCCCCGCCCCGCTCGCCTGATAGAGCGCGTCGATGATCTCGGGATGCACCAGCGAATTGCACTTGAGCCAGATGGCCGCGGGGCGGCCGGCCCGGGCGTGCTGGATCTCTTCGTCGATGTGCTGGAGCAGGCGCTCCTTCAGCGTGGTGGGCGACACCGCCATGGCATCGAGCTGGCCCGGCTCGGCATAGCCGGTGATGAAGTTGAAGATGCGCGCCACGTCCTGGGCGATCACCGGATCGGCGGTGAAGAAGCTGAGGTCCTCATAGATGCGCGCGGTGATGGGGTGATAGTTGCCGGTGCCCACGTGCACGTAGGTGGCGAGGTTGGTGCCCTCGCGGCGCACCACCATGGACAGCTTGGCGTGGGTCTTCAGCTCGATGAAGCCGAACACCACCTGCACGCCGGCCCGTTCCAGGTCGCGCGCCCAGCGGATGTTGGCCTCCTCGTCGAAGCGCGCCTTGAGCTCCACCAGGGCGGTCACCGACTTGCCCGCCTCGGCCGCCTCGGCCAGCGCCTTCACGATGGGGCTGTCGGAGGAGGTTCGATAGAGGGTCTGCTTGATGGCGACGACGTTGGGGTCCCGGGCGGCCTGTCGAAGAAACTGAACCACCACGTCAAAGGATTCATAAGGGTGGTGAACCACAATGTCCTTCTCGCGAATTGCGAGAAAGCAGTCGCCTCCGTGGTCGCGGATGCGTTCGGGAAATCGGGCATTGTAGGCCTGAAATTTCAGGTCCGGCCGGTCCACCGACACGAGCTGCGAGAACTCGTTCATGGCCACGACGCCGTTCACCACGAAGATCTCGTCGTCATGCACGTCGAGCTCGCGGGCGACGAAGTTGCGCAGCTCGTCCGGCATGGAGGCGTCGGCCTCCATGCGGATCACCTCGCCGTAGCGGCGCTGCTTGAGGGCGGTCTCGAACAGGCGGACGAGGTCCTCCGCCTCCTCCTCGATTTCGAGGTCGCTGTCGCGGATCACCCGGAACACGCCCTGCCCCTTCACCGCGTAGCCCGGGAACAGGCGTGCGATGAACAGGCCGATCATCTGCTCGAGGGTGATGAAGCGCATGCCCTGGATGATCCCGCCCTGCACCCGGTCGGGCAGGCGGATGAAGCGCTCGACCTTGGCGGGGATGCGGATCAGCGCGTTCATGCCGCGCCCGTCACCCTCGCGCACCAGCTGCAGGGCGAGGGAGAAGCCGAGGTTGGGGATGAACGGGAAGGGGTGCGCCGGATCGATCGCGAGCGGCGTCAGCACCGGGAAGACATGGTTGAGGAAGTGCTTTTCCAGCACGGTCATGTCGTCGCCGGACACCTCGGCACCCTCGACCAGGGTGATGCCGGCGGCGGACAGGTCGCCGCGCAGATCGCGCCAGCGGGCCTGCTGATCGGCGATGAGCTGGCTCGCCCCGGCGGTGATCTGGGCGAGCTGCTCGGAGGGGGTGAGGCCGTCCGGGCTCGGGGTCTGCACCCCCTCGCGGACCTGCTCCTTCAGGCCCGCCACGCGGACCATGAAGAATTCGTCGAGATTGTTGGCCGAGATGGAGAGGAAGCGCAGTTGCTCCAGCAGCGGGTGGCTCTTGTTGGAGGCCTCTTCCAGCACGCGGCGGTTGAAGTGCAGCCAGGAAATCTCGCGATTGATGAAGCGCTGCGGCGAGGAGGCCAGCTCCAGGGCTTCCTTCGCGCCCTCGGACAGGCTCTCGGCAGCGCCGTTCTCCTGAACCACGGCCAGGGCTGCGGACTCGTTTGCGCTCATCGTCGGGTCCCCCAAACACAGTTCGGCGGACCATGGCCGCCTTGCATGACCACTCTATGACGGCACCGGCGAACCGGCTGCGATCAGTCGTCCTCGCCGGCGGCGGCAAGGTCCGGACGGTCCTTCAGGACCTGCGCGGCCAGCGCCCGCGTCACCGGACGCCGGCCGGCGAGGGCCGCCCTGTCGATGGCGTCCACCATGCGCTGCGCCCCCGCCGGCGAGCGCTGCATGCGCATCAGCAGGTAATTCACCAGCGGCTCGTCCACGGCGATCTGCCGGTCGGCGAACAGCTTCACCAGCAGCGCCGCGAGCAGCGCGTCGCCGGCCGAGGCGATCTCGAACACCGGCACGGCGCGCAGCCGCGAGGCCAGATCGGCGGTGGCGAGCGGCAGGCTCGCCGGGGCCACCCGCGCGGTCAGAAGCAGGTAGGCGTTCTGCTCGCGCGCGAGGTTGAGCAGGTGGAACAGCGCCGCCTCCTCGAAATCGCCGGCGGCGAGATCCTCCAGCACCAGCGCGCCATGGGCGAGCGCGTCCGGCACCGCCTCGCGCCTGAGATCGCGCGCCGGGATGGTGACGGCGCCCGCCCGCTCGGCGAACACGGCGGCGAGGTGGCTCTTGCCCGCTCCCTCCGGCCCGATGAGGCAGACCACCCTGGCCGGCCAGTCGGGATAGGCGTCGATCAGCGCCACCGCGGCGGCATTGCCGGCATCGACCAGGAAATCCTCGCGGGCAAGCGCCGGACGCACGGGCAGATCGAGGGGCAGCTGGCGCGCGTCGGGATCGCGGCCGGCCATGGGATCAGGCGGCTCCCGCCGAAGGCGGCGGGGCTTCATCCACCCGCCCCGTGTAGAGCGACGACTGCATGTAGCGGGCGATGGCGAAGCGCACCAGCACGCCCACCACCGCGGTCAGGGGCACCGCCAGCAGCAGGCCGACGAAGCCGAACAGATAGCCGAAGGCGAACAGCGCGAACATCAGCCATACCGGGTGCACGCCGATGCTGTCGCCCACGAGCTTGGGATAGAGCAGGTAGCCCTCGATGGCCTGTCCGGCGATGAAGATGGCGAACACCGTGCCGATCATGCTCCAGTCCGGGAAGAACTGGACGATGGCCACCGCCATGGAGAGCACCAGCCCGGTGAGCGTGCCCACATAGGGAATGAAGGAGATGGCGCCGGCGAGGATGCCGATGAGCAGGCCGAAGTTCAGCCCCACCATGGACAGCGCCACCGCATAGATGGTGCCGAGCAGCAGGCACACCAGGGCCTGGCCGCGGATGAAGCCGGCCACCGAGCGGTCCATCTCCTTGGCGAGCTGGCGCACCACGGCGCGCTGCGGCAGCGGCACGAGGCGGTCGACGAAGGCGATCATGTCGTCCCAGTCGCACAGGATGTAGAAGGCCACCACCGGCGTGATGATCATCAGCGCGAACATGGACACCAGCGCCTGCCCGCCCGACCAGACCGAGGACAGCAGGCCCAGGAGGTAGGTGACGCTCTGCGACATCAGATCGGTGATGGAGCGCTGCACGTCGGGCAGGTTCTGGCCCAGAATGTGGCTCAGCCACTCCCGGTTCTCCTCGGTGAACAGGCCCTGCAGCCGCGCCACCAGCGTCGGCAGCCTCTGGATGAACTCGAACAGCTGGGCGGAGAGGAGCGGCAGCACCACCAGGAAGAAGATCACCACCACCAGGATCATGATGCTCACGATCACCAGCGACGAGGGAACCCGGCCGATGCCGATGCGGGCCAGCCGGCTTGCCACGGGATTGAGGAAATAGGCGAGCACGATGCCGGCCACGAACGGCAGCAGGATGCCGCTGAACATCCACAGGCCGAGAATGGTGACGACGAGGGCGCCGACCCAGAAGCGCAGCTGAACCTGGACCGCCATCGCGCCTCCTCAAGACCCGCGGCTGCGGATCCAGACCGTTCACCCGCCATGGGCGGCACCGCGCGGCGCGCCGCCGCTCAGCTCGCCATGTGGCGCCCCCAATCCGCGAGATAGGCCGCGGCGGAAAGACCCGTCAAGAGGCCCACCGCCAGAAGCCCCAGCGGGAAGGCCCCCGCCACCTCGAAGCCGAAGCCGGTGCTCGCAAGCACATAGGCGGCGAACAGAATCTGCACCAGCGTGTTGATCTTGGAGATCAGCAACGGCCGGATTGTGACCGGCTTCGCCATGGTGAGGGAGAGCACCACCGCGCCGATGATCATCACGTCGCGGGACACCACGGCGATGGCGACCCAGCGCGGAATGAGCTCGGCCACCGACAGGCTCACGTAGATGGAGACGAGCAGCGCTTTGTCCGCCACCGGATCGAGATAGGCCCCGAGCTCGGTCTGCATGCCGAAGCGCTTGGCGATGAAGCCGTCCACCGCATCGGAGAGGCCGGCGACGAGGAACAGCCAGAAGGCGAGGTAGGTCTCGCCGGAGGCGATGGCCCACACCACCACCGGCACCAGCAGGATGCGCAGGATGGTGATGATGTTGGGAAGGCTCATGCCGTCCCCTCCCCGTCCGCGCCGCCGCTCATGCGCGCCCCGCCCATCGCCCGGCCCGCCGCCTCACGCACCCGGCCGCTTCTTCACCGCCAGGGGGCCGAAGCCCTGCTGGCTGGCCATGGCCTGGATGCGGGTGATGTTCACGTGGCGCGGCAGGGTGCAGCAGAAGAAGATCTGCTCGGCGATGTCCTCGCCGGTCATCGGGGTGGCGCCCTCATAGACCTTGTCGGCGCGGGACTTGTCGCCGTGGAAGCGCACCACGGAGAATTCGGTCTCGGTGAGGCCGGGCTCGATGTTGGTCACCCGCACCCCGGTGCCCGCCACATCGGCCCAGACGTTGAGGGCGAACTGCTTCACGAAAGCCTTGGTGGCGCCGTAGACGTTGGCGCCGGGATAGGCGTAGTCGCCGGCGATGGAGCCGGTGAGCACCAGATGCCCCTCGCCCCGCGCCACCATGGCCGGCAGCGTCGCGCGCACCGTATAGGTGAGCCCGGTGATGTTGGTGGCGATCATGGTGTTCCAGTCCTCGATATTGGCCGCCTGCGCCGGCTCCAGCCCCATGGCGAGGCCGGCATTGGCGAACACCACATTGAAGGCGCGGAACCGCTCGGGCAGGCCCGCCACCGCGTCGAGGGTGGCCTGCCAGTCGCGGGTGTCGAGGGCGATCGGGTGGATGAGGTCGCCGAATTCGTCCTTCAGCGCCAGCAGCCGGTCAGTCCGCCGGCCGCAGGCCACCACCCGCGCCCCGGCCTCGGCGAAGCGCCGCGCGGTGGCGGCGCCGATGCCCGAGCTGGCGCCGGTGATGAAGACGGTCAGGGTGGTCGGATCGAGCATGGGGGTCATGGGACGAATCCTGGTGCGGTTGGCGGGCGGGCGGTTGCGGGCGGCGTCGGGCGACCGGCCCGGACCGCGGCGCAGGACGCGGACGCGCCCGGGACGAAAGGTGATGTCCGCTGATATCGCGCATTAACCAGATCGTCCATTAATGAGCCCTAACACTGTCCCTCACGCCCGCGCGAGCCTTGCTCATGCCATCTTCTGCCCGAAGGGTGCGCCGCCACCTCGACATGCGCCGCGCCCGCTCGACTTCGGGTGGCATCGGCATGGGAGAACGGCTAGGGTTGCAGGGACGTCCGGAGATCGAGTGGATGAAGGTGGCCTACGTTTCGGCGATGCTCGCCTCCGCGGTTTGCCTCGCGGGATGCAGCACCGAGCTGGACGGTTTCGGGGCGAAGCCGTCCATCGCCGAAGCCAATCGGGTTGATGCCAGCCGCGCCCAGGCCAGCGCCACGCCGGCGGCCGGCGCGTCCACGACGGTCGCCGATGCATCGGCCGCGGCCACTCCTCGCAGCACCCCCGCCCGGCGCACTGGCGCCGAGGCCGAAACCGCCACCAGCGCCGTCACGCCCCGCGCCACTGCCGACGCGGTGCCGCTCACGCCGCCGCCCGCCAATCCCGGCGGCACCGCCTACGCGCCGTCCGCCGCCAAGGAGCAGCTCGCCGGCGCCTGGACCTTCGGCTGGGACAACGGTCAGCGCACCTGCCCCGTCAGCCTTTCCACCAAACGCGGGCTGAGCAGCCTCGCCGCCCAGGCCGACGTCTCCTGCCCGAGCGAGATCTTCATGACCAAGGGCTGGGACATGATGGGGCCGGACCTCGTGCTGCAGAATCACCAGGGCAAGATCACCGCCCGGCTGCGCCCCTCCGGACCGAACCGCTATGTGGGCGTCCTGACCGACACCGACCAGCAGGTGGCGCTCACGCGCTGAGGCGCGACCATCGGCGGACGGGTGTGCCGCGCCGATAGCTTTCCTCTCCCACATGGATCGATGAATGCCGCAGCAGCGGCGGAGATGCCGTCGCGAAGCGGGCGGAGGGATCCGTTGCGCCAGCCCAAGCCGGCCGTCCGCCCCCGCCGCCGCATCGGAGCGACGCGGCGCGGGCACGGGAGTCCACCCTGCCGGCTCAGCCGAACAGAACGGCGGCGACCACGACCCCATAGGCCATGGCGAACAGGAGGCTGTCCTTGAGGATCGTGCGGTAGGAAGTCATGGCTCACCATTCGATAACTTCCACCGAATTTATCGGATATCTGTGATTTGTACAAATATCATTTTTCTGACGTTAAATAGCTCCCGTTCCCTCACCGTCCTTCGAACTTCGGCGCGCGCTTGCCCACGAAGGCGGCCGCGCCCTCGGCGAAATCCCGCGTCCCGGCGCAGCCGACAAAGGCATCGCGCTCGGCGCCGAGCTGGTCCGTGAATGAGGTCGAAAAAGACTGCCGCAGCAGCCGCTTGACGGCGCCGAAGGCCTGCGTCGGACCGCTTGCGAGATCGCGCGCGAGGCGCTCCGTTTCCGCCTCCAGATCGGCCAGCGGCACCACCTTGTTGACAAGGCCGAGGCGCAGGGCCTCGTCCGCCTCGATGACCTCGGAGAGCAGGGCGAGGCCCAGCGCCCGGCGCAGACCTACCATGCGCGGCAGGGAGAAGGTGGAGCCGCCGTCGGGGCTCGTGCCGATGCGGGAATAGGCGAGACTGAGGCGCGTATCGTCGGCGGCGATGGCGATGTCGGCGGCCAGCGCCACCGAGAGGCCGCCGCCCGCCACCGCGCCCTTCAGGCTCGCGATGACCGGAGCCCGGAACCCCGCCAGGGCCTCCAGCGCCTCATGGAAGGGATTGATGAGGGTGGCGACCACCTGCGGCGCCGTCTCGCCCGCCGCATGGAAGCGGCCCACGTCGCCACCGGCGAGGAAGGCGCGCCCCTCCCCCGAGAGCACGACGGCGCGCACGCTGTCATCGGCCACCACCCGGTCGACCGCCGCCTTGAAGGCGAGGATGGTGGCCTCGTCCAGGGCGTTCAGGACCTTGGGACGGTTGAAGCGGATGCGGGCGATGCCCTCGCTCACCTCGACCAGGAGGGTCGCGGCTTCGGCGGAAGCGGCGGCGGACGCGGCGGAATTCGACATGGGCGCTCCTCTTATGGGTCGCCCGGCCGGAAACGATCGCGGCGGGGCGGACGGTTCGGTCAATGTTGCCGCGCCGTCCGCCGCTCACAAGGCCCCCGCGCGGCGCGCCCCGCGGGTTTCGTCGTCAAATAGGTGAATCTACCTCAAGCGGGAACAGGATCCCGGCCTCGCGCAGATAGACCTCCAGCGCGGCGATGGAGGCGGTCAGGTCGCCGGTGGTGTCCACCACCACCTCGGGCTCCACCGGCTCCTCGTAAGGCGCGCTGATGCCGGTGAAATTGGCGATTTCGCCACGCCGCGCCCGGGCATAATGGCCCTTGGGGTCGCGCCCCTCGCACACTTCCAGCGAGGCACGCACGAACACCTCGTGGAACAGCGTGCCGCCCACCTCGCGGGCCCGCGCCCGGTCGGCCCGGGTGGGCGAGACCAGGGCGACGATGGCCACATGGCCGTTCTGGGCCAGGAAGGCCGCCACGTTGGCCACCCGGCGGATGTTCTCCGAACGCTCGTCGGCAGTGAAGCCGAGGTCGGAATTCAGCCCGGTGCGCAGGGTGTCGCCATCGAGGAACACCGGCGCGCCGCCGAAATCGAACACCCGGCGCTCCAGCGCCCGCGCCAGGGTGGACTTGCCGGCGCCCGGCAGCCCGGTGAGCCACAGCACCGCGCCACGATGGCGATGGCGCGCCACCCGCTCGGCGAGGGTGACCGCCGAATCCACCGCCACAACGGGGCCGCGCTTCTCCTCGGTGATGCTGGCCTCGCGGGCCGAATGCAGCACGATGCCGCCGCCGCAGATGCGCCGGTCGCGCTCCACCACGATGCGGCCGGTCAGCGGATTGAAATGATAGGGGTCCACCGGCAGCGGCCGGCGCAGGCGGATCTCCACCTCACCCACATGGTTGCGGCCGAGGGTGGCCTGGCTCTCGGTGGTGAGATTGGCCGGGTCCACCGCGCTCGCCACGGCGCTCACCACGCCCGGGGCGGCGGCGGTGGCAAGGCGCACCACCACGGGATCGCCCGGCTTCAGCTCCGTCTGGTCGAGCCAGAACACGCGCGCCTGAAGGCTCTTCGCCGCGCGCGGGCGCTGGTCGCCGTGGGCCGCCACGTCGCCGCGGGTGACGAAGATCTCCTTGTCGAGGGTGATTCCCACCGACTGGCCCGCCTCGGCCGTGCGCGGCGCCGGGCCGGGCCACGCCTCGATGGAGCGGATCCGCGCGGAGGCGCCGGAGGGCTCGAACACCAGCTCGTCACCCGCCGCGAGCCGCCCGCTCTCGATCCGCCCGGCGATGATGCGCCGCTCGTCGAACTTGTAGACCGCCTGCACCGGAAAGCGCAGCGGCAGGGCCGAGAGGGTGGGCGGCGCAGTGAAGGCGTCGAGCGCCTCGATCACGGTGGGCCCGTCGTACCACGGCAGGCGCGCGGTGCGCTCGGCGATGAAGTCGCCGTCGCGGGCCGAGACCGGGATCACCGCGCTCGGCATCAGGCCGAAGCTGCCGAGGTAGGTCTTCACGTCGGACTCGATGGCGGCGAACACGGCCCGGTCGAAGCCGACGCGGTCCATCTTGTTCACCACCACCGCCACCTGGCGCAGGCCGAGCAGGTGCAGCAGGAAGGCATGGCGCCGGGTCTGCTCGCGCACCCCCTCGCCGGCGTCCACCAGCAGCACGGCGGCATCGGCCTGGGCGGCGCCGGTGACCATGTTGCGCAGGAATTCCACGTGGCCGGGCGCGTCGATCAGCACATAGTCGCGCGCCTTGGTGGCGAAGCGGATCTGGCTGGTGTCCACGGTGATGCCCTGGTCGCGCTCGGTCTGCAGGGCATCGAGCAGGAACGACCATTCGAACGGCATGCCGCGCCGCGCGGCCACGGCCTTCAGCATCTCCAGCTTGCCGTCGGGCAGCGAGCCGGTCTCGTGCAGCAGGCGGCCGACCAGGGTGGATTTGCCGTGATCCACATGGCCGACGATGACGATGCGCAGCAGTTCCCGTTCGATCGGGGTGGCGCCGGAAGCGGGGGCGAGCGGCAAGGCGGACATCAAGAACTCTCTTCGCTTAAAGCATCAGGGGCGATCGACGGCGGGCGGCGGCTCACAGATAGCCGGCCGCGCGCAGCCGCTCGAAGGCGTCTTCCGATTCATGGTCCATGGCGCGGCCGGAGCGCTCGGGCGTCTTGGTCACGGCCAGTTCGGCGATGATCTCGTCCACCGTCGCGGCGTCGGACGGCACCGGGAAGGTGATGTCCTGATCGCCCAGCGAACGGTAGCGCTTGCCGTCCTTCGACAGATAGAGCGGGATGATCGGAATGTTCTCGCGCCGCGTGTAGGTCCAGATGTCCATCTCGGTCCAGTGCAGGATGGGATGGATGCGCACATGGGCGCCGGGGGTCAGCGCCGTGTTGTACTGGTCCCAGAATTCCGGCGGCTGCTCCTGCACGTTCCAGGCGCCGTCGGTGCCGCGCGGCGAGAAGAAGCGCTCCTTGGCGCGGGTCGGCTCCTCGTCGCGGCGGATGCCGGCGACCACGCCGTCGAAGCCGTGCTTGGCCAGCGCCATGCGCAGCCCTTCGGTCTTGCGCGCGGCGGAGCGGGCGGCCGGCGGCAGGGTCGGGTCGGTGCTCTCGATGGGCGGGCAGTCCTCGACGATGAGGTCGAGATCCCAGGCCTTCGCGTATTGGTCGCGGAAGGTATACATCTCGGGGAACTTGCGGCCGGTGTCCACGTGCATCACCGGGAACGGCAGCTTGCCGAAGAAGGCCTTGCGGGCCAGGTGGATCATCACGTTGGAGTCCTTGCCCAGGGACCACAGCATGGCCACCTTGCGAAGCTGGGCGAAGGCTTCCCGGAAAATGAAGATACTCTGCGCTTCCAGCGCATCGAGGCGTGTCATTCCAGATCCTCAATGATGCCGCCCGCGCGGCATCCCATTTGCCCGGGCAGGCGCGAAGGGGGCCTCATCCCCGCTCCGCAACACCCCTTGGGCGCTGATCATGGCAAGCCCGCGGCTCGCCGCTCCTGATTTTTCGGGCCGCCCGGCCCGCAACGGCCGCGAATGGCGCCGGATGTCAAGTCCAAAATCCGCCGGCCGAGCCGCGCTGCTGCACCGCACACGGTTCCGATCGGGCGCCATATACACATCTAAAATTTGTGTTTAAATTCCAATTGCACATGAATGATCGTTATTTTAACTTGTATTCCACGTCAACCGGCTTATTTAACGTCCATACCATGTTGTTGGGCCGCGCCATGGCCCTCGGGAGCTGCCCTCATGACCTCGCCGCTGCAACGCAAGCTGAAGATCTCCGGCCCCACCGTCATCACCGCCAACCGGCTGGCCGACGGCGCCGTGGTGTGGCTCGCCAACGACGGGCGCTGGGCCGAGACGCTCACCCGCGCCAATGTGGTGACCACCAGCGAGGAGGCCCTGCGCCTGCTCGACATCGCCCATGGCGACGAGCGCGAGGCGGTGGGCGCCTACCCGGCCGCGGTGGCGCTGGCCAAGGACGGCACGCCGCAGCCCGCCACCCTGCGCGAGAAGATCCGCTCCTCCGGCCCCACCATCGCCTTCCAGGCGACGGCCTGAGCCGCGCAGCCCGACGGGACGAGCCTTCGAAAATGTACATTCACGACGAATTCGACCGCACCTTCCTGAAGGAGCGCGTCGCCGAGTTCCGCGATCAGGTGGCCCGCCGCCTCTCCGGCGAATTGACCGAGGAGGAGTTCAAGATGCTCCGCCTCATGAACGGCGTGTATCTCCAGCTCCATGCCTACATGCTGCGGGTGTGCATTCCCTACGGCACGCTGGCCTCGAAGCAGCTCAGGGCGCTCGCCCGGGTGGCGCGGCGCTACGACAAGGGCTACGGCCACTTCACCACGCGGCAGAACATCCAGTTCAACTGGATCAAGCTCGCCGAGCTGCCCGACGCCATGGCCGAGCTGGCCGAGGTGGGCATCCACGGCATCCAGACCTCGGGCAACTGCATCCGCAACACCACCACCGATGCCTTCGCCGGCGCCGCACCCGACGAGATCGAGGATCCGCGCCTCTATGCCGAGGTGATCCGGCAGTGGTCCACCCTGCACCCCGAGTTCACCTACCTGCCGCGCAAGTTCAAGATCGCCATCTCGGCCGCCACCCACGACCGCGCCGCCATCCGGGTGCATGACGTGGGCCTGCGCCTGCATAAGAAGGACGGCAGGACCGGCTTCGAGGTGATGGTCGGCGGCGGTCTCGGCCGCACCCCCTATATCGGCCAGACCATCCGCGAGTTCCTGCCGAAGGAGGATCTGCTCACCTATCTGGAAGCGATCCTGCGCACCTACAATCTCGGCGGCCGGCGCGACAACATCTACAAGGCGCGCATCAAGATCCTGGTCCACGACCTCGGCGCCGAAGCCTTCGGCAAGCTGGTCGAGGAGGAATGGGCGAAGATCAAGGACGGCGCGCTGAAGCTCGACGAGGCGGGCCTTGCCGCGATCCGCGCGCACTTCCACACCCCTGACCTGCCCGCCCTGCCCGAGAAGCCGGCGGTGCTGGCGGACGCGCTCAAGGACCCCGCCTTCGCCCGCTGGCATGCCCAGTCGGTGACGGCGCACAAGGTGCCCGGCCACGCCATCGTCACCCTGTCGCTGAAGCCGGTGGGCGGTCCGCCCGGCGACTGCACCGCCGACCAGATGGACGCCATCGCCGACCTCGCCGATGCCTATTCCCACGGCGAGGTGCGCGTCGCCCACGAGCAGAACCTCGTCTTCCCCCATGTGCGCCAGCAGGACCTGCCGGCGCTGTGGGGCAAGCTTGAGGCGCTGGGCGTCGCCACCCCCAACGTCGGTCTCGTGACCGACATCATCTCCTGCCCCGGGCTGGACTACTGCGCGCTCGCCAACACCCGCTCCATCCCCATCGCGCAGCAGATCACGGAACGTTTCGCCGACCCGGAGCGCATCGCCGACATCGGCCTGCTGCACGTCAACATCTCCGGCTGCATCAATGCCTGCGGCCACCATCACGTGGGCCATATCGGCATCCTCGGCGTGGAGAAAAAGGACCAGGAGTTCTTCCAGATCACCCTCGGCGGCAAGGGCAACGCCAAGGCCCGCCTCGGCGAGCTGATCGGCCCCGCCATCCCCGAGACCGAGGTGGTGGATGTGGTGGAGCGCCTCGTCGACACCTACCTCTCGCTGCGCACCGGCCCCGGCGAGACCTTCATCGCCGCGGTGGAGCGCCTCGGCGTCGAGCCGTTCAAGGACAGTGCCTATGCCCCTCGTTAAGAACGGCGCCCCCGCCGCCGATGTCTATGTGCGGGTCGCCGACGGCGACGCCCTCCCCGATGCGCCGGTGATCGTCTCGGCCGACCGGCTCCTCGCCGAGGCCCACGCCCTCGCCGCCCGCGGTGGCGCCCTGGGCGTCGCCTGGCCCAACGATCGCGACGTGGCTGAGCTGGTGCCGCATTTGCCGCAGCTCTCCCTGGTCGCCCTCGTCTTCCCGAAGTTCCGCGACGGGCGCGCCTTCAGCCAGGCCCGCCTGCTGCGCGAGCGCTACGGCTACACCGGCGAATTGCGCGCCACCGGCAACGTGCTGCGCGACCAGCTGCTGATGATGGTGCGCTCCGGCTTCGACGCCCTCGAGGTGGAGAAGCCCGCCGATGCGGCCGCCTTCGGCAAGGCGCTGGCGAGCTATTCGGTGTTCTACCAGCCCACCGGCGACGGGCGCCGGCCGGTCGCGGCACTGCGCCGCGCGCGGGTGGCGGCGGAGGCGGCGTCATGACGGAGGCGCCCGACACCCTCCCGTCCGATTCCGGCGCCCTGGCGCCCGAGATCGCGGCCCTCGCCGCGCGCCTGGAGCAGGCCGCGCCGCTGGAGATCATCGCCGCCGGCCTTGGCGCCTTTCCCGGCCGCATCGCCGCGGTATCGTCCTTCGGCACCGAATCGGTGGTGCTGCTGCACATGATCGCCGAGGTGAATGCGGCCACGCCCATCATCTTCCTCGATACCGGGCACCTCTTCCCCGAGACGCTCACCTATCGCGACACCCTGATCGAGCGCCTGAAGCTCACCGGCGTCCTGACCGTCCAGCCCGATCCGGCCGCCCTCGCCGCGCGCGATCCCGACACCGCCTTGTGGTCGGACAATCCCGACGCCTGCTGCGCCGTGCGCAAGGTGGAGCCGCTGGCCCGCGCCCTTTCGCCCTTCGCCGCCTGGATCAACGGGCGCAAGCGCTATCAGGCCGCCACCCGTGCCGCCATCGCGGCGGTGGAGGCGGACGGACCGCGGGTGAAATTCAATCCGCTCGCCGCCATGGGGCGCGAGGACCTGCTCGCCTACATCCGCGCCAACGACCTGCCGGCGCACCCGCTGGAACGCTTCGGCTTTCCCTCCGTCGGCTGCATGCCCTGCACCAGCCGGGTGGCGGATGGCGAGGATTCCCGGTCCGGCCGCTGGCGCGGCAAGGCCAAGACGGAATGCGGAATCCACACCGCCCCAGCGTTATAATTTTAATTCTATAGATTTTGTTGTTTAAATGATTGACCCCCGGATGGCGCGATGTCATCGTTGCGCCATCGAATATGCACCGCCCTCCGGAGCGGGTCGCGGCCGGGTCCACGCCCCGCCGCGTTCGCCCAAGGGTTCATTGTCGGAGGTCCTGATGTTCGCTCGATCCGCACCGTCCGAGGCCCAGCGCCTCGCCGCTCCCCGGCGCGCCGCCGGCGGTGCTCTTCTGCGCGCAGCAGTCCGCACCCTGGGCGGCGCGGCGCTCGGGCTGGTGCTTACGGCCGGGGCCGCCACGGCCGCCGACGTGACCCTGCTCAACGTCTCCTACGACCCCACCCGCGAGCTTTACACCGAGGTGAACAAGGCGTTTGCGGCGGACTGGGCGAAGACGCACCCCGACGACACCCTCACCATCCGCCAGTCCCATGGCGGCTCGGGCAAGCAGGCCCGCTCGGTGATCGACGGGCTGCAGGCGGACGTGGTGACCCTCGCCCTCGCCTATGACATCGACGCCGTCGCCAAGAAGGGCCTCATCGCCGCCGACTGGCAGAAGCGCCTGCCGGACAATGCCGCCCCCTACACGTCGACCATCGTGTTCCTTGTGCGCAAGGGCAATCCGAAGAACATCAAGGACTGGAACGACCTCGCCCGTCCCGGCATCCAGGTGGTGACGCCCAATCCCAAGACCTCCGGCGGCGCGCGCTGGAACTATCTCGCCGCCTGGGGCTATGCCCTGAAGCAGAGCGGCGGCGACGAGGCGAAGGCCAAGGACTTCGTGAAGGCCGTCTTCAAGAACGCCCCGGTGCTCGACACCGGCGCGCGCGGCTCCACCGTCACCTTCGTGGAGCGCGGCATCGGCGACGTGCTCATCGCCTGGGAGAACGAGGCCTATCTCTCGGTGAACGAGCTCGGTCCCGACAAGTTCGACATCGTCACCCCGTCGGTCTCCATCCTCGCCGAGCCGCCGGTGGCGGTGGTGGACCAGGTGGTGGACAAGAAGGGCACGCGGGCGGTGGCGGAAGCCTATCTGAAGTTCCTCTATACCGCCGAGGGCCAGGAGCTCGCCGCCAAGAACTACTATCGCCCCCGCGACGAGAAGATAGCCACCGCCTACAAGGACAAGTTCGCCCCCGTCGAGCTGTTCACCGTGGACAAGGTGTTCGGCGGCTGGCAGGCGGCGCAGCAGACCCACTTCAGCGACGGCGGCGTCTTTGACCAGATCTATGCCAACTGACGCAGACCCGTTCCCCGCGCGGGGCCTCTCCCCGCGCGGCCAGCCAGGCCGGTCAGGCGCCGTCCGTGCGGGCAACCGCCGGCCGGCGCTGGCTTTCGCGCCCCCCGCGCAGCGCACCGCCGGCTATCCCTCCACCTGCCCGCCCGTTCGTCCCGCATCGGCTCTCCCCCGCCGAGCGACCAACGGCGCCCGGGCTCACGACGCGTTATAGTGCGGCCATGGCCACGACCTCTCCCCGACTCTCCTTCCGCAAGCCGAGCGTCATTCCCGGCTTCGGCCTCACGCTCGGCCTCACGCTGACCTGGCTCGGCCTCATCGTGCTGCTGCCGCTCTCGGCGCTGTTCCTCAAGACCAGCGAAATCTCGCTGGAGCGCTTCCTCGCCGTCGTCACCAGCGATCGCACGCTGCATGCCCTGCAGATCTCCTTCGGCCTGTCGCTGGCGGCCGCGGCGGTCAATGCGGTGTTCGGCGCCATCGTGGTGTGGGTGCTGGTGCGCTACGACTTTCCGCTGAAGAAGGTGGTGGATGCGCTGATCGACATCCCGTTCGCCTTGCCGACCGCGGTGGCGGGCATCGCGCTCACCGCGCTCTACGCCCAGAACGGCTGGATCGGCTCGCTGCTGGAGCCGCTCGGCATCAAGGTAGCGTTCACCCCGCTCGGTATCCTCGTCGCCCTGGTCTTCATCGGCCTGCCGTTCGTGGTGCGCACCGTGGAGCCGGTGCTGGCCGATCTCGACAAGGAGCTGGAGGACGCCGCCGCCAGCCTCGGCGCCACCCGCATCCAGACCATCTGGCGGGTGGTGCTGCCCTCGGTCTGGCCGGCCCTGCTCACCGGATTTGCCCTCGCCTTCGCCCGCGGGGTGGGGGAATACGGCTCGGTGATCTTCATCGCCGGCAATCTGCCCGGCATCTCGGAGATCGCCCCGCTGCTCATCGTCATCCGCCTCGAAGAGTTCCGCTACGCCGACGCCACCGCCATCGCGACGGTGATGCTGGTGGCTTCCTTCGTCCTGCTGCTGATCATCAACCGGCTCCAGCGCTGGGCCGAGCAGCGCGGAGGCAAGCACGCGTGACCACGACCTCCTCCGCCCTCGCCCCGGCCCTGGCGGCCGAGACCCTGCCGCTTCGGAGCGTTCCGGCCCCGGGCGAGCCGGCCGCCAAGGCGCCGGCCGCCGCAGCCTTTCACCACCGGCCCGTGCGCACCGAGCCGCCGGCCGTGCGCATCCTGCTCACGGTGATCGCCCTCGCCTTCCTCGGCCTGTTCATCGGGCTGCCGCTGATCATCGTCTTCGTCGAGGCGCTCCGCCACGGCTGGGCGGCCTATGCCGAGGCGCTGATCGAGCCCGACGCGCTCGCCGCCATCCAGCTCACCCTGATCGTGGCCGCCATCTCGGTCACCGCCAACCTCATCTTCGGCCTGGTGGCCTCCTGGGCCATCGCCAAATTCGAGTTTCCCGGCAAGAGCCTTCTCATCACCCTGATCGACCTGCCCTTCTCGGTCTCGCCGGTGGTCGCCGGCCTCGTCTTCGTGCTGCTGTTCGGGGCGCAGGGACTGTTCGCCTCGCAGCTCCGGGCCTGGGACATCCAGATCATCTTCGCCCTGCCGGGCATCGTGCTCGCCACCATCTTCGTGACCTTCCCGTTCGTGGCGCGCGAGCTGATCCCGCTGATGCAGGAGCAGGGCACGGCGGAGGAGGAGGCCGCGGTCTCGCTCGGCGCCTCGGGGCTCTCCACCTTCTTCCGGGTAACCCTGCCCAATGTGAAATGGGCCCTGCTCTACGGCGTGCTGCTGTGCAACGCCCGCGCCATGGGCGAGTTCGGCGCCGTCTCGGTGGTGTCGGGCCACATCCGCGGGCTCACCAACACCATGCCGCTGCATATCGAGATCCTCTACAACGAGTATCAGTTCGTGGCCTCGTTCGCGGTGGCCTCCCTGCTGGCCCTGCTCGCCCTCGTGACGCTGGTGGCCAAGACCGTCCTCGAACACCGCCTCAAGGAAGAAGAAGAGCGATGAGCATCGACGTCATCGGCGTCACCAAGCGCTTCAAGGCCTTCAACGCCCTCGACAATGTGAGCCTCACCATCCCCGGCGGCGAGCTGGTGGCGCTGCTCGGCCCCTCCGGCTCGGGCAAGACCACCCTGCTGCGGATCATCGCCGGGCTGGAATGGCCCGATGCGGGCGAGGTGCATTTCGACGGCGAGGACGCGCTCTCCCGCTCGGTGCGCGAGCGCAACGTGGGCTTCGTGTTCCAGCATTATGCTTTGTTCCGGCACATGAGCGTGTTCGAGAACGTCGCCTTCGGGCTCCGGGTGCGGCGCGGACCCGGCAAGCTTTCCGAAGATGCGATCCGCGCCAAGGTGAACGAGCTCCTGTCCCTGGTGCAGATCGACTGGCTGGCCGAGCGCTATCCCTCGCAGCTCTCCGGCGGCCAGCGCCAGCGCGTGGCGCTGGCCCGCGCGCTCGCCATCTCGCCGCGGGTGCTGCTGCTGGACGAGCCGTTCGGCGCGCTCGATGCCAAGGTGCGCAAGGAGCTGCGCCGCTGGCTCCGGCAGCTGCACGAGGAGCTTCCGGTCACCTCCGTGCTCGTCACCCACGACCAGGAGGAGGCCCTGGAGCTGGCCGACCGGGTGGTGGTGATGGGCCACGGCAAGGTGGAGCAGGTGGGCACGCCGGCGGAGGTCTACGACCACCCCGTCAACGCCTTCGTGCACGACTTCATCGGCGAGACCATCGCGCTTCCGGGCGAGGCGCGCGCCGGCACGCTGTTCCTCAACGACCGCTCCCTCGGCCTTGATGCCCAGGGCGTCGCCGACGGCCCCGCCCGCATCCTCGCCCGGCCGCACGAGGTGGAGCTGGCCGATCCCGGCTCCTCGCCGTTCAGCGGCCGCGTGCTGGCGCTGCGCAGCTTCGGGCCGACCCGGCGCGCCGATGTGGAGATCGTCGGCGAGAAGGGGCCCGAAGTGGTGGAGACCGCCGTGCCCCATGGCGAGACGCTGGAGGTGGGCACCGTGGTGGGCCTCATGCCGCGGCGCTACAAGGTGTTCGCCACCTGAGAAAACCCGGCGCCGCCGCGCGCCCTCACGCAGAATCCCGCAGCGCCGCAACCCTGGCCTGTGCTACCCTTATTTCCTCATCAGGGAGGGGGCGCCCATGGCTCCGAAGGTCGCCATCGCATGTCAGGGCGGCGGCAGCCACGCCGCATTCGCGGCCGGCGTGCTGCTTGAGCTTCTGTCGCAGGACAACCGCTCGCGCTTCGAGCTGGCCGGCATCAGCGGCACCTCGGGCGGCGCCATCTGCGCGGCGCTCGCCTGGTTCGGACTGGTCCACGGCGGGCCGGCGGAAGCCATCGCGCGGCTGTCGGGCTTCTGGGAGACGCTGAAGGCCGACACCCTGCCCGACATCTGGGCGAACTTCCTGGGCGTCACGCTCGCCGACCAGCCCTGGACCATGGAGCTGAGCCCCTATTTCGTGCCCGCCCCGGCCGAGCTCATCATGCGCAGCTGGCTGGAGGACGAGCTCGACCTCAGGCAATTGCCGAACCCGCTGCCGCCGCAGCCGGCCCTGCTGATCGGCGCCACCGACGTGCTGTCGGGCGAGCGCGCCGTCTTCACCGGCTCCCAGCTCTCCTATGACGTGCTCATCGCCTCCGCCGCGGTGCCGTTCCTCTACGAGGCGGTGAAGGTGAACGGCAGCTATTTCTGGGACGGGCTGTTCAGCGTCAATCCGCCGGTGCGCGAATTGATCGACCTCGACATCGACGAGCTGTGGATCGTCCAGATCAACCCGCAGCGGGTGGACGAGGTGCCGCGCTCCACGCGGGAGATCGTGGACCGGCGCAACGAATTGTCCGGCAACCTCTCGCTCGCCCAGGAGCTCCACTTCGTGGAGACCATCAACGACCTGATCGCGCGGCACGGCCCGCTCACCAACAAGGAAGGCCGGCCCTACCGCTACGTGACGGTGCGCATCGTCCCCTCCGATCTCTGGGACCCCGCCGATCCCGACAAGTTCGACTACGCCTCCAAGCTCAACCGCGCGCCCTGGTTCATCGACGAGCTGATCGCCCGTGGCCGCGCGGCGGCGCCGAAATTCTTCAGCCCGGACTCCCTCGGCCAGGTGCGCAACCTGCTGCCGACCGAGGAACGGGTCATGCGCTGAACCTGCGTGCCCCGGCTGCCAACCATTTTTCGCCATCAGGGCATGCTGAATGGAGCCTCGTCCCTCCGCGGACGCAAAGGGAGAAGGAAGTCGTGCCTCCGCTCGCCATCGTCGCCCTCGGCGCTCTGGGCATCGCCGCCCTCGCCAAGGTCATCGCCGCCGAAACCCGGCGCGTGAATGAAACCCTCGACCGGCAGAAGGCCGCCGAGCCGGCCGACACCTCCGAGCTTCCCCGCCTGAAGCGCGATCCGGTGACCGGCGACTACCGCCCGTCCTCGTCCTGAGGCGCCGCCGGCCGCCTGCGCCCGTCAGCGCGGGGGCAGGCCGGGCATCCGTTCGCCCACGGGGGCGGGCGCTCCCGTCGTCGCGCCGGGAACATCCGGCGTCCGCTTGGCGCGGCGGGCGGCCTGCGCCGCCAGACGCTCGCGGTGCAGCGTGTAAAGCCCTGCGGCGACCACCAGCACCATGCCCACCGCCGCCCAGCCGTCCGGCCCCTCGCCGAACACCAGATAGCCGGAGGTCAGCGCGCCGAAGATGAGCAGGTAGCGCAGCGGCGAGACCACCGCCACGGGGGCTGAGCGGAAGGCATAGACCAGCGCCAGCGAGCCACCGGCGAACGCGACCGCCGCCCCGACCATGTAGGCCATGCCGGCCAGCGTGGGCACGTGCCACTGCTCCCACGGCGCGAGCGCGGCGCTCGCCAGCGCCACCATCAGCGCGCCGGACAGGCCGACCGCGCTGCCGGGAATGGCGCTGCCGATCCCCCTCGTCACGATGTCGCGCACCGAGCCGAGGGTCGCCGCCAGCAGCGGCAGCACGGCGATGGCATGGAATGAGGCGGGATCCGGCCGCATCACCACCACCGCGCCGAGGAAACCCACCAGGATGGCGCTCCAGCGCCGCCAGCCCACCTTCTCGCCGAGCAGCGGCACCGCGAGGGCCGTGGTGATGAGCGGCGCGGCCATGAAGATGGTGGTGGTCGAGGCGATGGGCATCACCGCCAGCGCCGCCACATAAGCGAAGGTGGTCGCCGTATCCAGGGCCGAGCGCGCCAGCACCCGCGGCTGGATGGCGTAGGCCGCCATGCCGAGATCGCCGGCACGCAGCAGCAGCAGAAACAGGAGCAGCGCCGCCACCGCCGAGCGGATGCTCAACACCTCGCCGAGGGGCAGGCCGGCGAGGGCGAGCTTCACCAGCGTGTCGTTGGTGACGAACAGCCCCATGGCCAGCGCCATGGCGGCGATGCCCCTCAGGTTCGACTGCGGTCCGGCGACGGCTGCGCTCATGGGCGCACCCGCCCGGGGTTAAGCGGCGCGGGCGTTTCCTTGCCGCCAGGCCCCGCGGGGCACGGTGCCGCCGGCCGGCGGCGGCGCGCACCTGCCGCCAATCCACCCGAACATGCGCCGGCGCCCGATGGCGTCGCCCGGAAAAGGAGGGAGCCCACGTTGGCCTCGCACCCGCATCGCGCTCCATTGCGCCGATGGCGGGGATACTTAGCGGAAGGCGCGACCCGGTGCGCGCAATGTTTTGCGGCGGCCGCGAAAAAAGCCCTGCGCCCACCGCATGGCGCCAGGGGCGCGATGGCGCCAGAAGCCGGCTCAGCCGCCGGTGGTGCTCATGTGGCGCGGCACGGCGGGCGCGGAGGTCGCCCGGTCGATGACGAAGTCGTGCCCCTTGGGCTTGCGCCGGATGCCGGCGTCGATGGCCTCGTGCAGCAAGGCATCGTCGCGGGAAGCGCGCAGCGGCGCGCGCAGGTCCACCGCATCCTCCTGGCCGAGGCACATGTAGAGCGTGCCGGTGCAGGTGACGCGCACCCGGTTGCAGCCCTCGCAGAAATTGTGCGTCAGCGGCGTGATGAAGCCGAGCCGCCCGCCGGTCTCCTTCACCTCGACGAAGCGCGCCGGCCCGCCCGAGCGATAGGGGATGTCGGTGAGGGTGAAGCGTTCGGCGAGGCGCTCGCGCACCACCGAAAGAGGCAGGTACTGGTCCACCCGGTCGCCGCCGACCTCGCCGAGCGGCATCACCTCAATGAGGGAGAGGTCGTGGCCCTCGCCATGGGCCCATTCCATGAGGGCGGGGATCTCGTGCTCGTTCTCGCCCTTCAGCGCCACGGCATTGAGCTTCACCTTGAGACCCGCCTCTGTGGCGGCACGGATGCCGGCCAGCACCTGGGCGAGGTCGCCGCCGCGGGTGATGGCGCGGAAGCGCTCGGCATCGCGCGTGTCGAGGGACACGTTGATGCGCCGGACGCCGCAATCGGCCAGCTCCGCCGCATGGCGGGCGAGCTGGGAACCGTTGGTGGTGAGCGTCAGCTCGTCCAGCTGCCCGGAGGCGAGATGGCGCGACAGGGCGCGGAACAGGGTCATCACGTCGCGCCGCACCAGGGGCTCGCCGCCGGTGAGGCGCAGCTTCTTCACCCCGCGCTCGATGAAGGCGGTGCACAGGCGGTCGAGCTCTTCGAGGGTGAGCAGCTCCTGCCGCGGCAGGAAGGTCATGTGCTCGGACATGCAGTAGGCGCAGCGGAAGTCGCAGCGGTCGGTCACCGAGACCCGCAGGTAGCTCACCGCCCGGCCGAAGGTGTCGACCATGGGATGACCCGCCGCGCCCGAGGACGCCACGCCGCTGCCGGTCGTCGCATCCGCGCTCGCCGCCACATGGGATCGCCCGGTCAGGTCCCTTGCCGGCTGATGTCTCACCATACGCTGCACAGTGACGCTCCTCACCCTTCCATCCCTCAAGGCCACCCGCTGCGCCGGCCGTTCGCCGATCTGGGGCTGGTCCGCGCCGCCCTGCGGCAGTGCGCGGACTTCGGCACGCACTTCTTATATCGTATGCAGCATATCAATGGGTAGGCGGGGCCGTACACGATCGCGCGCGGCTCATCGCCCGGCCCGAGCCGGACAACGATTGGTGGGATGGACAGGATGAGCGAGGCGGCCAATGCCGCGCCGTGGCCGACGGAGCTGCGCGTGGCGGATCAGGGACAGATGTTCCATGTGAGTTTCGACGACGGCAAGAGCTACGCGCTCACCGCCGAATACCTCAGGGTGGAGAGCCCCTCCGCCGAGGTGCAGGGCCACTCGCCCGACCAGAAGATCACCGTGCCCGGCAAGCGCGCCGTCAAGGTGGTGAAGGTGGACCCGGTGGGCAATTATGCCGTGCGCCTGCTGTTCGACGACGGGCACGCCACCGGCATCTACACCTGGGAGCTGCTGCACCGGATGGGCGAGGAGCAGGCCGAGAAGTTCGCCGCCTACGAGGCGGAGCTGACGCGCCTCGGCCTCGGCCGGGACTGATCGGGACGGGGCGTGGGGGCGGGCGCCTCGGCGCCCGTCACAGCCCGAGGCGCGCCCACAGCGCCCGCTCTTCCGCCGCCGCCACCACGCCGCGGGCGAGATCGGCGCCGAATCCGCCGGGCCGGCGCAGCAGGAAGCTGCCCGGAGCGGCGATGAGCGGCATGCGCACGTCCTCGCCATAGCGGGCCTTGAGCGTGCCCTTGACGTCGCCGAGCCCGTCCACCAGGCCGAGGCCGAGCGCCTGGGTGCCGAGCCAGAACTCGCCGGAGAACAGCACCTCGTCCGAGGCCGCCAGGGTGGCCGAGCGGCGCGAACGCACCAGATCGGCGAAGATGACGTGCAGCTCCTTGAGCAGGGCGTCGAGCCGCTCGACATCCTCCGGCCGCTCGGGGCGGAACGGGTCGAGGGTCACCTTCTTCTCGCCGGCGGTATAGACGCGCCGCTCGACGCCGATCCTCTCCAGCACCCGGTCGAAGCCGAAGCCCGCCGTCACCACGCCGATGGAGCCGACGATGGAGCAGGGATCGGCATAGATCTCGTCCGCCGCGCAGGCGATCATGTAGCCGCCCGAGGCCGCCGCATCCTCGACGAAGGCGAAGACATGCTTGTCGGTCGCCTCGGCCAGCGCGCGGATGCGCCGGAAGATGAGATGGGACTGCACCGGCGAGCCGCCCGGCGAATTGATGAGCAGCGCCACCGCCGGCGCGCTCTTGAGCGCGAACGCCCGCTCCAGGCTCTTCGCCACCGAGGCGAGGCTCATGGTCTGGGTGAAGGGCATGGTCATGCCGATGGGCCCCGACAGGCGCACCACCGGAACCACCGGCAGGTCGCGCCGCCAGCTCTTGGGAAGGATGCCGCCGAGGGCGCGCGTCACGGGCGAAAGCAGATCATTGGCCATGGTTCAGCCTAGCCGCACGAGTGCGACAGCCTCAAGGCGGATCGCGGCGGCGGTCGGCGGTCCCGCGCCGCACCCGGCTAGAGCCCCTCCCCCGCCCGAAGGAGGCGCGCGGCGGCGGCGGTGGGACCGCCGTCGGCGTCGGCGAGAACGAGGCCCGGCAGCACCGCGGGCGCGGTGCGCCGACCCTTCACCGCCCGCACCAGCAGCCGCACCGCCGGGGCATCGGGCCGGGGATGGACGGGGATGATCTCGGCCGCGCCGAACCGCCCGCCGAGCGCGGCGAGGATCGCCGCCAGCGCGCCCGGCCGGTGGATCAGGCACAGGTGCCCGCCCGGCATCAGGCAGCGATAGGCGGCGGTGACCCAGACGTTCAGCAGATCGTCGTCCGCCATATGGGCCAGCGCCCGGCGCGCGCCCGGCGAGGTCTGGTGGGTGCTGACGGCATTGTAGGGCGGGTTCATGAGCACGAGGTCGGCGCCGTCCGCCTCCGGCTCCGGAGGCCCCTTGGGGCGCCCCAGCAGCGCGACATCGCCGGTTACCACCCGGGCGCGGGCCTGCATGGCGTTGAGGGCGATATTCTCGCGCGCCAGCTCGGCCAGCTCCGGCGCCAGCTCCACCGCCACGAGATGCGCCTCGCCCGCCCGGGCGAGGAAGGCGAGGCCGGCCGCGCCCACGCCCGCGCCGAGATCCACCGCCTTCCGGCAGGTCGCGGGCGCCGCCGCGGCGAGCAGCACCGCATCATGCCCCACCCGGTGGCCGGACCGCAGCTGACGCAGGGTGATGCGGCCATCGAGGATCGTATCGGTGGTCAGCGCGCCGTCATCGCCCATGGGCAGCGCTCATGACGGGTCGCGCCCGACGATCACGTCGCCGAACCCGGCCTCCACCAGGAGGCGGCGGGCCTGCGCCTCGTCGTCGTCAGGCACCAGCAGGCGGCGCGGCAGGATGCCGATGGAGCCTTCCAGCGCGCTGATATGGGCATCCGCGACCAAATGGCCGATGCCGGCGGCATCGAGCAGCGCCTCCACCGCGCTGATCAGCACCAGATCATTGCTCCTGAGCACTTCCCGCATGGCGGCTCCTCGACCGGCCCGCGCGCGGATGCCGCGCCGCGGCCCGCCGCCTCTCGCCTTGCGGCAGCGCGGCGCTTGCACGGAGGCCCTGAGCATCCCTATGGTGCGGCAACAAGATTGACAAGCGGGAGCGTGTCTTGGCCGTCGTCCTTCCGTTCGAGCCGAACGAGCCCTCCATCGAAGCGCTGGTGGGGCTCGTGAAGGCGGACATGGATCGTGTGAATGCCGCCATCCTGGCGCGCACGGGGTCCGACGTCGCCATGATCCCGGAAGTGGCGAACCACCTCATCTCGTCCGGCGGCAAGCGGCTGCGGCCCATGCTGACCCTCGCCTGCGCCGCGCTCTCCGGCTACGAGGGCGACGGCCATGTGAAGCTCGCCGCCTCGGTGGAGTTCATGCACACCGCGACCCTGCTGCACGACGACGTGGTGGACGAGAGCGACATGCGCCGCGGCAAGCTCGCCGCCCGCAAGCTGTGGGGCAACGAGGCCAGCGTGCTGGTGGGCGACTTCCTGCTCGGCCAGGCGTTCCGCATGATGGTGGAGGTGGGTTCGCTCACCTGCCTCGACATCCTATCCAACGCCGCCTGCGTCATCGCCGAGGGCGAGGTGATGCAGCTTTCCGCCGCCAAGAACACCGAGACCACCGAGGACGATTATCTTGCCGTCATCCGCGGCAAGACGGCGGAACTCTTCGCCGCCGCCTGCGAGGTGGGCGCGGTGCTGGGTCAACGGCCGAAGGCGGAGCAGAGCGCCTGCCGCTCCTACGGGATGAATCTCGGCATCGCCTTCCAGCTGGTGGACGACGCCCTCGACTACGGCGGCAGCCAGGCCAAGCTCGGCAAGAACGTGGGCGACGACTTCCGGGAAGGCAAGCTCACCCTGCCGGTGATCCTCGCCTTCCGGCGCGGCGATCAGGCCGAGCGCGCCTTCTGGCAGAAATGCCTGGAAAAGGGCGAGGCGGACGCCACCGACCTCGACCGGGCGATCGGCCTCCTCGCCAAGCACCGCGCCATCGTCGACACGGTGGAGCGCGCCCGCCACTACGGCGCCATCGCCAAGGATGCCCTCGCCCTGTTCCCGGCGAGCAAGGCCAAGGACGCGCTGATGGAAGCGGTGGACTTCAGCCTCTCCCGCGCCCACTGAGCCCGCCGCGAAGCTGACGTTTCCAGCTTGACCTGTCGGTGCGATCGGGGCCGCGAGGCCAGCCGATGCGCCCGCGCGTGGGCCTGCCCGGGACCACCGCGCATCGCCGCCGGGGCGCAATGTCGCGCCGTGCGCCGCGCACGCTGGTGGGGAGCGGAGAATCGCCGCCGCGAAAATATGTAATTCTTCAATATCTTCGCGTATTACAAGGGGCGACGGCGGTTCATCCGGAATGGATGCGTTTTTCCTTTTCCCATGGGGGCTGGCAGCGTGCGCCCCTGCCTCCGCCTTGGGGATAACGCCTGCGGGCGTCGCCACCCCATCCTACCGCACCGCAACAAGAGCACAATAAATCCCGCGGCAGATCAGGCGCTTATGCTCAAAGCTTCAGCATGGAGCGCTGGCAGCCCAAAATTTAACACGGTTGATGCTGCAGAAAGATGCTGAATACGACACGAAGCTCTGCGACAATCGCTCCAATAGATGGGTCGACCAAGAAGCCGGCCCCAGGAGGAACGCATGGCATTCGAATATGATCGCGGCGCGCGGCGCGCGCCACGGCATCCGTTGGAAGGACTCGCCCGCGCCGCCCAGGCGCATCCCGTCCCGTTGAGCGCGGCATCGGTTCTCGTGGTGGCGCTGGTGTGCGCCATGTCCGGATTGGTGATGGGGCTCTGCCTCGCCATGTCGCCGGGGCCGCTGCTGGCCTTCCTGTTCGGTGCCGTGCTCTCCGGCCTCGTGGCCTGGCACGTGCGCGACGCGATGGAGAAGTGAGCCGCGAGGCGTGAGCGGGCCGTCGGCGCGGCAGCCCCTCATGGGCAGCGCGGCGGCACGACCGGAAGCCGCCGCGACCAAGGCCGGGGCGAGGCCACCACCGGATCGGGACGCCGGTATCGCGGCGATCGCTCCGCCCGGCAGGCCCCCGGCAAAGGCGCCGCGCAATATCCCCCGAAAGACCGTGCCCCGGCGAAGCTGAGCGTGGCCAAATGGCGCGGCGAGCGGAGATCCGGCGCGACGCCGGGGTGACCGCCAGCCACCATGGGCGCCCCCCTCACGGGTGCTCTCTCCTCACCCCGCGGCGGCGCCGTCACCCGGCTAAAATTCTCATCCCCACGGACACATGCCCCCGGGCGCGCGCAAAACGGCGCGCGTCCGGATCAGCGCCGCAGGACCGCATGTTTGCGCGGTTTCCGGAAGCTGCGCCGCGGACAATGGTCCGCCCCCAGGCCCATGCGCCGGCGCCCATGGAGCCGCGCCGTCCGGCAGCCGTCCCCAGCCTCGCGCGCGCCCGCATCTTCCCGGTAGCTGAAGCCCTGGCAGATCGCTAGATTTCCGCCCTTCGCTCAAATGGATGGCGGCGATGGAAGATTACGTTTGGCTGGTGCTTCTGGTCCTGGCGTTCCCGGTGATGGCGCTGGTCGGCTTCGTGATGGCGCTCACCCAGCGCGGGCGCATCCGCGCGCTCGAGGCGCGGGTCTTCGCGCTGGAAGCCGCCCTGCTCGGGGAGGCCGGCGGCGCGCGGACCGCACCGCAGGCTCCCGTCGCGCCACGTGGCGCCCCAGCCGCTCCGCCGCCCGCGCCGGTGATGCCGAGCCCGGCGACGCCCGTTCCGATCCCCTCCGGCCCGGCGCGGCCCGCCGCCCCGATTCCCGTCCCGCCGACGCAGATTCCGCCGCGTCCCCGTCCGCCGAAGCCGGCCGGAGGGGTCGCCGGGCTCGAGGAGCGGCTCGGCGCGCGCTGGGCGGTGTGGGTGGGCGGCCTCGCCCTCGCCCTCGGCGGCATCTTCCTCGTGCGCTATGCGGTGGAACAGGACCTCATCGGCCCGGCCGCGCGGGTGGGCCTCGGCCTTGCCCTCGCGGCGGTGCTTCTCGGGGCGGGCGAAGCGCTCCGCCGCCTCGACCGGCGCACCGCCTTCGCCGGCGTTCCGGCGGCCTATGTGCCGGGAGTGCTGACCGCCGCCGGCACCATGACCGCCTTCGGCTCCATCTTCGCGGCCTATCAGCTCTACGGCCTCATCCCGCCCGCGGTGGCCTTCGTCGCCCTTGCGGTGACCGGCATCGCCACCATCCTCGCCGCTTTGCTGCACGGGCCGGCGCTGGGCGCGCTGGGCTTTGCCGGCGCGGCGCTCACCCCCTTCCTCATCACCACCGACCACCCCAACGCCCTGAGCGTCGCCGCGCTGATCGCCGTGGTGGGGCCGTGCGCGCTCGCCGTGGCGCGGGTGCGGCTGTGGGGCTGGTTCGCCTGGCTCGCCCTGGCGGGCATGACGGCCTGGGGCCTCACCCTGCTCGTGTTCGACACGCCGCAGGCGGTGCCGGCGGCCGGCGCCCTCGGTGCGGTGATGCTCGCGGTCACCGCCGTCCTGCTGGCCCCCGGCCTGTTCTACGGCCCGGCGAGCAGCGGCCGGATCGATGCGCTCTCCACCTGTGGCGCGGCGGGCGCGGTGGCGCTCGGCGCCGCGGCGGCGATTTACGGCGCGGTCCATGGACATGATGCGGGAACGCCGCTCCTGCTCTTCGCGGGGCTCGCCCTCGCGACCCTGGCGCTGGCCTGGAAGGTGCCGGCGATGACCTTCTCCGGCCTCGCCGTGGGGCTCGGCGCGGCGGCCATCCTGCAGCAATGGGTGTTCCCGCCCGATTCCGGCTCCACCATCGCCCCCGCCGGGCCCATGGCCGGGGCGGCGCCGGAGCCGGCACGGCTCCACCTGTCGGCGTTCCTCACCTTCGCCCTCGCCATGGGCGGCGCCATGGCGGCCTCCGGCTTCCTCGGCGCGGCGAAGGCGAAGCGCGCCATTTTCGCTCTGGGCTGGGCCGCGACGGCGACGGCGGGGCCGATCCTCATCATGACCGCCGCCTATGCGCGGCTGACCGAGTTCGACATCAGCTACGCCTTTGCCGCGGTGGGGCTGGCGCTCGCCCTGCTCTTCACCTTCGCGGCGGAGACGCTCAGCCGCACCGATGCCCACCGTCCGGCGGCCGGCGCCTTCGCGGCGGGAGCGGTGACGGCCCTGGGGCTGGCGCTGGCGTTCGCCCTGGAAAAGGGCTGGCTGACCGTGGGCCTCGCCCTCGCCGCGCTGGCGGTGGCCTGGGTGGAGACGAAGCGTCCCCTGCCCGGCCTGCGCCAGCTCGCCGCCGGCCTCGGCCTCCTGGTGCTGGCGCGGGTGGGCTGGGACCCGCGCATCGCCGGCGACGACCTCGGCACCCGCCCCATCCTCAACTGGCTGCTGTGGGGCTATGGCGTGCCGGCGGCGGCGTTCGCCTCTGCCGCGCATCTGCTCGCCCGGCGGGCCGACGACTGGAGCCGGCGCCTGCTGGAGACCCTGGCGCTGATCTTCGCCGTGCTGCTCGCCGCCTTCGAGGTGCGCCACCTCGCCCATGGCGGTGATGTCTACGCCACCGGCACCAGCCTGTTCGAGAGCGGGCTGCTCGGCTCGATCTACGGCGCCTACGCGCTGGGACTCTCGCGCATGGCGGCGGCGAGCGGGCGCTTCCTCCAGCGCATCTTCTCCGACGTGATGGCCGCCTTCGCCGGCATCCTCGGCGTCAACAGCCTGATCGACGCCAATCCGTTCCACACCGGCGACGCGGTGGGCGGCGCGCTGTTCAACGACCTGCTCATCGGCTACGGCCTGCCGGCCCTGCTGGCCGCCGGCTACGCCATCGGCCTGCCGGCCGGGCGGACACTGACGCGCACCCTGGCCCGGGCCTTCGCGGTGGTGATGGCGCTCACCTATCTCACCCTGGAGGTGGCGCGCCTGTTCCAGGGGCCGGTGCTGGAATGGGACGGCATCTCCTCGGCGGAGTGGTACGCCTATTCGGCGGTCTGGCTGGTCTTCGGTCTGCTGCTGCTCGGGCTCGGCCTGTGGCGCGGATCGCAGACCCTGCGCCTCGCCTCCGGGGTGGTGATGGCGGCGACCGTGCTCAAGGTCTTCCTGTCCGACATGAAGGACCTGGAGGGGGTGCTGCGCGCCCTGTCCTTCATCGGCCTCGGGCTGGTGCTGGTGGCCATGGGCTGGATCTACCAGCGCCTCCTCGCCCAGGCTCCACCCGCGCCGCCGCCCGCGTCCGGGGACGCCGGATGATCGGCCGGGCGCCGGGTCCGGCCGGCCGGGGCAAGCCTCCCGGCTCAGGCTTGCGCGGGACGGCGAAGGGGGACACGCGGCGCGGTCGTCAGGTCGGCCGCGCCGGTGCCGGCGAGGATGCGCGCGAGCGAGACCGCTGCACGCCGCGCGGAGCAGCCAGCCGCTGCGGGCCGCCGGACCGAGCATCGGCGGACCGGGCGCAGCAGTCCTCCGCCAGGCCTGCCGGCGGGGCCGGGCAGGCCGGAGTTTTCCAGCAGCGCGCCGAAGCCCGGCACGGTGAAGATCCGCGGCTCGCGCAGCCCTTGGAGCGCCCACCGGAGGCCCGGGCCACGGGTAAAATGGAAAGACCATAGGGTGCTGTGCCAATATCGATCATTGTGGTGATCAGCATTGCGATGGCATCGGCCCTAGCTTTTTCAATGATGCAATACGATACTCATAGTTAAGATATTTATTTTGCATGGATGCAATTAAGAATGATTGCCTGGGATGATTTCCGCCTGGTGCGCGCGATTGCCGAGACGCGCACCCTGGCCGGGGCCGCCGAGGCCCTCGGCGTCAATCACTCCACCATCTTCCGCCGCCTGGGCGCGCTGGAGCAGGGGCTCGGGGCGCGGCTGTTCGAGCGCTCGCGGGCGGGCTATGTGCCCACGCCGACGGGCGAGGAGATGGTGCGCCTCGCCGACCGCATGGCCGACGAGATCCTCGCCGTGGAGCGCCGCATCACCGGCCAGGACCTGCGTCCTTCCGGCGAACTGCGCGTCACCACCAACGACACGCTGCTGATCCACCTGCTGACCCCGGTGTTCGCCTCGTTCCGCGCCGCCTATCCGGAGATCCGGCTCGACGTGGTGATCTCCAACCAGGCGCTGAACCTCACCAAGCGCGATGCGGACGTGGCGGTGCGCGCCAACGACCGGCCCGGCGACACCCTGGTGGGCCGGCGCATCGCCTCCATGGCCTGGGCGGTGTTCGGCCGGCCCGACCTCTTGCCGGAGGACGGGATCGACCCGGGCAATCTCCGGCGCCACCCCTGGATCGGCTTCTCCGACGAGATGATGAGCATCAAGGCGGCGCGATGGCTGCGCGAGCGGGTGGGCGAGGACCGCGTGGTCTATCGCGTCAACTCGGTGCTGGGGCTAGCGGAGGCGGCGGCGGCGGGGGTGGGCCTCACCATCCTGCCCTGCTTCATCGGCGGGGCGACGCCCGGCCTCGTCCGTCTCGCGCCGCCGGACCGCGAGCTGGATTCCGGCCTGTGGCTGCTCACCCATCCGGACATCAAGACCACGGCGCGGGTGCGCACCTTCATGGATCACGCCGGCCGCGAGCTCAGCCGGCTGCGGCCCTGGATCGAGGGACAGGCCACCACCGCCGCGCCGGCGCTGTGACAGGCGATGCCGCCGCAGGACGGCGCGCCGTCGAAGACTGCGGCGGGGTGCGCTTCTGGCGGCCGCAGCCTCAGTCGGCCACGGTGGCGGTGCGGGACGCGGACTTCGAGCGGCGCGCCTGACGCATCGGCTTGTCCTGGCCGTTGCTCACGAAGTCGCACCACATGGTGGCGACGCCGGCCAGCGTGCCGCGGAAGGACGAGGGGCCGGTCTTCACCACATCGAAGCAGGGCTCGAAATTCATGCCCTTGACGAAGCCGCACACCGCGCCGCCGCGGCTGCGCAGGGTGTTGGCGGGCAGGCGGACGTAGCGCGGCGGGCGCTGGCGCAGGGAGATGGTGCCGGCGACCGAGCCGTCGGAGAACACCTGGCCGGAGCCGTTCGACCCCTCGAAGCAGTTGAAGGCGAACACGCGCCCCACCACGAACGCCCGCGCCTCCTCCATGGTCATGGATTCGGCGGCAGCCACCTCCGGCACCATCAGCGCCGAAGCGAGGAGGGAGACGAAAGCAAAGCCCGTTGCGGCAAGGAAAGTCGTGCGCATGACGTTCCGATGGCCTTTATTCCGAATGCCCGTTGCCCGTTTGGTCGGCTCGTGCCGGAGCGCGCGGGAAGGCGCGCCTTCCGCGCCTTGCAGAGTGCACAGATGGGCAGTGTCATTGTCAAGAGTCCGTGAGCTTTGACGGCATTAAAATACCGTCAAGCTTCAGGAGGCCGCCGGCGCCGGGCGTGCCACCGCCTGCTCCTTGATGGGCAGATTCACCAGCGCCGAGGCGAAGGACAGCGCCACCGCCATCCACCACACCCACGCATAGGACCCCGTCGCATCAAACAGCACGCCGCCGAGATAGACGCCGATGGCGCCCCCGAGCTGGTGCGAGAAGAAGGCGAAGCCGTAGAGCATGGCCATGTAGCGGGTGCCGAACATCAGCATCACCAGCGCCGATGTGGGCGGCACGGTGGACAGCCACAAAAGCCCGATCACCGCGCCGAACAGATAGGACGACAGGGGCGTGACCGGGAACATCACGAACAGCGCGATGGCCACGCCCCGCGCCGCATAGATGAAGGCGAGCAGCCACTTGCGCGACATCCGCCCGGTCAGCACGCCGGCCGCCAGCGAGCCGGCGATGTTGAAGGCGCCGATCAGAGCCAAAGTGATAGCGCCCACCTCGGAGGTCATCCCCTCGTCCACCAGGAAGGCCGGCATGTGGGCGGTGATGAAGGCGAGCTGGAAGCCGCAGGTGAAGAAGCCGAGCACCAGATAGACATAGCTCGGATGGCGGAACGCCTCGCCCAGCGCGCCGGCGATGGACTGGTGCGGCCCCTCGGCCTCCGCATGGCCGGAGGTGCCGCGGGTGGCGAGGGCGATGGAGAACGGCATCACCAGCAGCAGCGAGGCGCCGAAGATCAGCGCCGTCTGCTGCCAGCCCACGGAATCGATGAGCCCGGTGGCGAGCGGCGGAAACAGGAACTGGCCGAACGAGCCCGCCGCCGTCGCCGCGCCGAAGCCCACCGCCCGCCATTGCACCGGCAGCAGCTTGCCGAACGCCGCCAGCACCAGGTTGAACGAGCAGGCGGAGAGGCCGAAGCCCACCAGCACGCCCGCCGTCAGGTGCAGCATGCCCGGCGTGTGGGCATAGGCCATGAGGGCGAGGCCGGCGCCATAGATCAGCGCGCCCGCCCACAGCACCTTCACCGTGCCGAAGCGGTCCGCCACCGCACCGGCGAAGGGCGAGCCGAGGCCCCAGAGCAGGTTCTGCAGCGCCACCGCGATGCCGAACACATCCCGCCCCCAGCCGAATTCGCGGCTCATGGGGATGAGGAAGAAGCCGAAGGCCGAGCGCGGGCCGAAGGTGATCATGGCGATGACGCAGCCGGCCGCGACGATCACGAGGGCAGGCAGGGCCATCCGGTGGACCGGCGCAGGATGGGGCGGAGCGGAAGATGGGGACGCGGACATTCGGGGCAGCTCGCTGTGCGCTGCACGCAGGGCGCAGCGCCGGCCATGCTAAGGCCGGCGCGCGCCGCTTAGGAATCAATATTCGTAACGCAAATCATGAACGGCGCTCATGATTCCCGTGCGGGTCGGGATGCCCTCCCCCGCACGCGAAAACGGCCGGGCACAAGCCCGGCCGCGATCTGCATCCGCTTCAGTGATGCGCGGGCGCCGTTCAGCCGCGGCGCTCGCCGTTGTGACCGCCCGGACCGCTCCAGCCATGGCCCCAGCCGCCGGCCTCGGCCCGCATGTTCTGGCGGATGAGGGCGTTGAGCCGGGTCTTCTGGGCATCGTCGAGGCTCTTGTAGAGCGGGTCGGTCGCATCGGCGATCTTGCGCAGGTCGCCGGCTACCGCATCCATGCGATCGGCGGCGGCGCGCATGCGGGTGACCGGATCGGGACGCTCCTTGCCGGCCGCCTCGCGGGCGGCGCGGGCCGCCTCGCGGCGCTCCATGCGGCTCTTGGCGGCGTCCTTCAGGGCGGTCTCCACCGCCGGCCAGAGCTTCTCCTGATCCGGGGTGAGCTTCAGCCCCGCCTTGATGGCGCCGATGCGCGCATCGGTCAGGATGGCGCGATCCTCGGCGGACAGGCGCGGGCCGTGGCCGCCATTGGGGCCGCCTGCGGTCGTGTTCGCCGCGAAGGTGGTCGCGGAGCCGGCGATGAGGGCTGCCGCGGTGGCGGCCAGAATGGCTTTCTTCATCGAATGTCCTCCTTCAAGGATGGGAGGAGCTTCGCGCACGGCGCCCGACGCCTCAACTTAAACTTCCGTAATCATCATGGATACAATTGGTTAACGTTGGCGACATTCGGACACAATTTTGTTCGAGCCTGCATGCGCCAACGAATATTGATGCGCATCTTGCGGCCATCGCCCCTCCCGCGGTCAGCGGTCGGCATCCTTGCCGGTCAGGATCCGGCTGCTGCGCAGGCGCACGGCGCTGTCGCCCGGCGCATAGCCGCGGACCTCCATCTCGCAGCGCCAGTCCCCCGCCGTGCCGCTGATGCGGTAGAGATAATAGGCGCCGGCCCCCTTCTCCGCATTGGGCCCGGCCGAGGCCGAAGGCACCCCCACCACGGGGATGGGCCCGTCCGCCCCCGGCATTTTGCCGAGGCAGGCGCGGTGCTCGTGGCCGTGCATCACCAGCTCCGCCCCGGTCTCCGCCAGCACCGCCCGGAACGCGGCCGAATCCCTGAGGTCGCGGAAGAACGGCCGCTTGCCCACCGGCGGGTGGTGGATCATCACCGCGCGGAACCGCCCCTCCTGCCGCAGCGTGAGAAGCTGGGCGCGCAGGCGGTCGAGCTGGTGCGGCCCCACCTCGCCGCTCGCCAGGAAGATGTTGGTGGGAATGGCCGTGGACACCCCCACCACCGCCACCGGCCCGCGCCGGCGCACGAAGGGGAACGATTCCACGTCGAGCGGCGTATCGGGATGGGCGACATCGCCGGCGAGGAAGGGCGCCCAATGCTCCAGATGGTAGTGCATGGTGGAGCGCACATACGTGTCGTGATTGCCCGGCACCACGCTCACGTTCGCCGGCTCGCCCAGCGAGGAGAGGAAGGTGGCCGCCGTATCGAACTCGGCCGGCAGGCTCACGTTCACGAGGTCTCCGGTGACGCAGACGTGATCCGGCGCCTGCGCGAGGATGTCCTCGATCAGCGGGGTCAGGGTCGCCTCCCCGAAGCGGCGGCGCCGCGCGCCGATCCAGTTCATCAGCCCGAAGAAGCGCTTGCCGACGAATTCGGTGATGCGCGCTTCCGGCATGGGACCGAGATGGGGATCGGACAGATGGGCAAGCACATACATAAGCCGGCCATACCTCCCTAGGGTGAGGCTCCTGATTAGAGCATTGCTTGCCGGCTGCAAACGCCGCCCGCGCACCCCGCGCCCTCATCTTGCCACGAGGAGCGGTAGGGATGGCGCGCCGGCCGCCGCGCCGGAGGGGAGCTGCACGCCGTGACACCACACTTCATCGGGTTGGTCCCGCGCGCAAGCGGCAGGACCGCCGCAGCTCTGCTCGCCGCAGCCCTGCTGGCCGGAGTGGCGCCGGCGCGCGCCGCCGAGGTGCGCCTCGCCGGCGATGCCCTGACGGTGGACGGCGCGCCGTTCCAGGTGCGCGGATCGAGCGCCCTCAGCCGCTTCGCCGAGCTGAAGGCGGCCGGCGCCACCACCGTTCGCACCTATGGGGACGACCCCGGGCCGATCCTCGATGCCGCCGGTAAGGCCGACCTGAAGGTGATCGCAGGCTTCTGGATGGCCCATCCCCGCAAGGGCTTCGATTACGGCAACCGGGCCGCCGTGGAGGCCCAGCTCGCCGCCCTGAAGGCCATGGTGGAGCGCTATCGCGCCCACCCGGCGCTCCTCATGTGGGGGGTCGGCAACGAGGTGGAGGTGGAGCTGCCCGCCCACGTCAGCGAACCCACCATATGGGCCGCGGTGGACGAGGCGGGACGGCTCGTGAAGGCGCTGGACCCGGCCCACCCGGTGATGCTTGCGGTGGCCGAGGTGGGCGGCAACAAGGCGGCCGAGATCCGGGCGCACGCGCCCTCCATCGACGTGCTGGGCATCAACGGCTATGGCGACGGCCTGCCGAGCGCCGCCGCGCGCGCCCGCGCCCAGGGCTGGAGCGGCCCCATCATCCTCACCGAGATGGGCGCCCAGGGGCATTGGGACGCACCGGCCACGCCCTGGGGCGCGCCGCGCGAGCTCACCTCCACGGACAAGGCGGAGCGCATGCGCCGCTATCTCGTCGCGGCGCGGGACGCGAACGTGGGCGTCCTGCCCTTCCTGTGGGGCCAGAAGCAGGAGGTGACGCCCACCTATTATTCCCTCTTCCTGCCCACCGGCGAGTGGACCGAGACGGTGGAAGCCATCGCCGAGACCTGGGGCGGCACGGTTCCCGGCGGACCGAACCACGCGCCCCGCATCGCCACCCTCGCCTTCGCCGCCGGCGAGACGATGCCGGCGGGCGGCCGCCTCCTCGCACAGGCAGCGGTGAGCGATCCCGACGGCGATCCCCTCGCCCTGGAATGGAACGTGATGGCGGAGAAGACCGGGCGCAGCGTCGGCGGCGACCCGGAGGCGGTGCCCGCGAGCTTCCCCCAGGCGGTCCATCCGATGCCACCGGCGGGCGAGGCCGGCGCCGTCGAGGTCCGCGGCCTGCCCGCGGGCCGGTACCGCCTGTTCCTGACGGTTCGCGACGGGCGCGGCGCCGCGGCCACCGGCAACCTGCCGTTTCTGGTCGAATAAGGCGCACCCGGCCCGTCTTGCGCGTGTCACGTTTTCCGCCCAGCTTCTGCGCCGGGATTCCCAAGTAAAACGAAGAGGAATGAAAAGATGAGCGACCTCGTGGTGTTCGGCTTCGACGGCCTGCATACGGCTGATGAAGTGCTCAACAAGCTGCGCTCCCTGCAGAAGGAGAACCTCGTCGATCTTGAGGACGCCTGCGTGGTGGAGCGCGAGCCGGACGGCAACGTCCACGTCAAGCAGGCGGTCAACCTCACCGCCCTCGGCGCGGCGCAGGGCGGCACCATGGGCGCCCTGTGGGGCGGTCTGGTCGGCCTCCTGTTCCTCAATCCGCTCGCCGGCATGGCGCTGGGCGCGGCGGCGGGCGCCGGTGCGGGCGCGCTGTCCGGCTCGCTCACCGACTACGGCATCAACGATGATTTCGTGAAGCAGCTCGGCTCCACCATCCCGAACAATTCCTCGGCGCTGTTCGTGCTGGTGAAGAAGGTGACCTTCGACAAGGTGCTGCCGGAGATCGAGACCTTCAAGCCGCGCGTGCTGAAGACCTCGCTGTCGAACGACGACGAAACCAAGCTGAAGGACGCCATCGCCAAGGCCGCGTGAGCGGCGCGCGGCGTCCCCTCACCGTCCCGGAGCCGCCCATCGCGGCGGCTCCATCCCCTTTCCCAGCCTGCCGGGGGTTGCCGGCCGGTCACCCCCCGCCCAGAAGGCGCGGCGCAATCTCCGCTGGCGCGGCGAACATCATGTCCGGTCCGGCCGCCGCCAGCGCATCGGCGCGCATGTAGCCCCAGCTCACCGCGCCGAACGCCAGCCCCACCCGGCGCGCGGCATCGAGATCGCGGATCTCGTCGGCGATGGAGACCGCCTCGGCCGGCGCCACCCCCTCGCGGCGCAGCAGCCGGCGGAAGCGCTCGGCCTTGCCGAACAGCGACACCCCGCAGCAATAGTGCCGCACCAGCGCCCCGTGGCGCGGACCGAGCACGTGGCGCACCGTCTCCTCGCCGTTGGAGGAGACCACCGCCAGCATCACCCCGCCGTCGGCGAGCCGCTGCAGCGTCTCCCCCATCCCCTCCACCATGCGGAAGGCGCCGCTCTCCCGCGCCGCCCGCCGGCGCATGTGGCGGGCGATGAACGGAAGCTTCCAGCGCGGGATGGCGAGCTCGCGCAGCAGCGCCCGGGCATCGAGGCCGCGCAGGCGCTCCACCTCGTCCGCCGCCACCTGCCGGAAGGCATAGCGCTCCGCCACCTCATTCAGCACCGAGCAGAACCAGGGGAAGGTGTCGGCAAGGGTGCCGTCGAAATCGAAGATGGCGAGCCGGAACGGCGGGCGGAACGGCATGGGCGGATCCACGGAGGCTCCCGGTCGCGGGACGCGCGAGGCAGCCCCCGCGTCGATCCCCGCCGCGACGGAGCCCCAGCCGGGCTGCCGCGTCAAGACCGGGCGCCGCGATCGTCCGGCATCGCGAAATGGCAAGATGCCCCGCGCGGTAGGACGATAACGTGAGATGCCGTCAAGCCATCCCCCGGCTCACTTTAGCAAGTAATGGTATTATAAAACCAATTTCCCATCGGAAAGCACCCAAAAGCTTCGTGAGCGGCCCATTCGCCCCCTTTTCCTCCCTTGCCGCCTCGGCTAATCGAGAGCGGGGTCGTGAAGATCGGCACGCAGCGGAGCGATTCGCGCCGAAAGGCCGCGATAAGGTCGCCACCGGGTGCGGCTGGTATCACGAGGGGATGGGTGACGGCAGGGTCCGGAAGGGGAACGCCCGCAGGCGGCCCGCTCCGGGTTCATAAAAACAGCCCTTCCTTTCGAGGATGGATGCGAGAAACGAGGCCGGCAGAATGCCAACGATGTTCAAGACCTTGATCTTCGCCGCCCTGCTCCAGGCCGGCATGTTCGCCTTCGCGGGCACGAGCGCCAGCGCCCAGGGCGTCGGCGCGACCATGGATATCGGCGATCAGCCCGGCCTCGTGGCGCCGGACGACGATGTCGCCCAGCTCGACCCGGCCTTCCGCCACCAGCCGGTGTATTTCCGCACCACCGAGGCCCCCGGCACCATCGTCATCCATACCGACGAGCGCTTCCTATACCTGGTGCAGGGCAACAACCGCGCCATCCGCTACGGCATCGGCGTCGGTCGCGAGGGCTTCCAGTGGTCGGGCCTCAAGTCCATCGTGCGCAAGGCCGAGTGGCCGGACTGGACGCCGCCTCCGGAGATGATCCAGCGCCAGCCCTACCTGCCGCGCTTCATGGCCGGCGGCCCCGGCAACCCGATGGGCGCCCGCGCGCTCTACATCGGCGGCACGGTCTACCGCATCCACGGCACCAACCAGCCGCAGACCATCGGCTATGCCGTGTCGTCGGGCTGCTTCCGCCTGGTGAACAGCGAGATCATGGACCTCTACAGCCGCGTGCCCGTGGGCACCAAGGTGGTGGTGCGTCAGCAGGCCGCCCTCTGAGGGGCGGCCTTCCTCGTCCAGCCCTAGCGGGCTTTCTCCTCAGTCCTTTCTCCTATCGGGGGCATTCATGAAGACGATCCTGGCCCTTCTGGCCGGCGCCGCCACGGCGCTCGCCGTGACCGGCTCTCAGGCCGCCACCCTCCAGACGGTCAAGGACCGCGGCGAGCTGATCTGCGGCGTCTCCAAGGGCCTGCCCGGCTTCTCCGCCCCCGATGCCGCGGGGACCTGGAGCGGCTTCGACGTGGACTTCTGCCGCGCCGTGGCCGCCGCGGTGCTGAACGATCCCGCCAAGGTGAAGTTCGTGCCGCTCAACGCCGACGAGCGCTTCCCCGCCCTGCAGAAGGGTGACATCGACGTGCTGGCGCGCAACTCCACCTGGACCATGGAGCGCGAAGGCAAGCTCGGCCTGCTGTTCGCCGGCGTGAATTATTATGATGGCCAGGGCTTCCTGGTTCGCGACGCGCGCAAGATCACGTCCGCCCTTGAGCTCGACGGATCGAAGGTGTGCGTGCAGACCGGCACCACGACCCTTGCCAATACCGAGGACTTCTTCAACACCAACGGCATGAAGCTGGAGCTGGTGACCGCGCCCAACTCCGACGACCTCGTGAAGTTCTACGAGGACGGCAAGTGCGACACCCTCACCACCGATGTGTCGCAGCTCTATGCTTTGCGCACCAAGATGGCGAAGCCGGGCGACCACATCGTCCTGCCTGACGTGATCTCCAAGGAGCCCCTCGGCCCGGTGGTGCGCCAGGGCGACGACCAGTGGCTGAACGTGGTGAAGTGGACCCTGTTCGGCATGATCAATGCCGAGGAGCTGGGGGTCAGCAGCAAGACCCTCGACCAGGCGCTCCAGTCGAAGAAGCCCGACGTCAAGCACCTCCTGGGCGTGGACGGCGGTTTCGGCGAGCCCATCGGCCTGACCAACGACTTCGTGGTGCGCATCGTCAAGGCGGTGGGCAATTACGGCGAGAGCTTCGAGCGCAACGTCGGCGCCGCCTCCAAGCTGGGCATCCCGCGCGGTGTCAACCAGCTCTGGAGCATGGGCGGCATCCAGTACGCCCCGCCGGTGCGCTGAGCCGACCCCTCCCCGCAGGCCGTCATGATTGAGGCGCCGCTCGCAGGCATGTGAGCGGCGCCTTTCCGTTCCGGCATCGACCGCGGGCCGGGCCGCCGCTAGGCTCACCGCAATACTGTCGGCGCCGGCAGCAGCAGGGCCCGCGATCCTGCCACGCGGCCCGGCAGACCGACCGTCCCGGTACCCGCCATCAGCGTCCTCACACCGGCAGCTTTCCTCGCCGGGCGATCGAGAGCGCCTCAGGGAGCGACCCCATGACCGACCTGCTGTCCCGCCGCACTCTCCTCGCCGGCTCGGCCGGCCTCGCGGGCCTCGCCCTGTCGGGCACCCCGGGGCCCGCCGCCGCCCAGACGGCCGCAGCTCCCGCGGCCGCGGCCGGGGAGGCTCCGGCAACCGCCCAGGTGCCGAGCGCCTACCGCTACAAGGTCGGCGACTATGTGGTGACCGCCATCGCCGACGGCATGCGCACCTTCCCGCTGCCGCCCGGCTTCGTGAAGAACCAGCCCAAGGAGGTGGTCGCCCAGGCCCTCGACGCCGCCTTCCTGAGCAAGGAGCAGCTCTCCATCCCCTTCACCGTGCTGATGGTGGACACCGGCGCCAAGCGCATCCTCATCGACAGCGGCAACGGCCCCTCGGACGGGCCGGTGGGCCTGCTGCCGGGCACGCTGAAGGCCATCGGCATCCCGCTGGAGAGCATCGACATGGTGGTGATATCGCACTTCCATGCCGACCATATCGGCGGCCTCCTCACCGCCGAAGGCGCGCCCACCTACCCCAACGCCCAAGTGCTGGTGCCGGAGAAGGAATGGGCCTTCTGGATGGACGACGGCGAGATGAGCCGCGCCGCCGCCGGCGCACAGGGCACGTTCCAGAACGCCCGCCGGATCTTCAAGCCGTTCGAGGGCAAGGTGGAGCGCTACGCCTGGGACAAGGAGATCGTCGACGGCCTGATGCCGGTCGGCACGCCCGGCCATACCCCGGGGCACACCTCCTTCAATCTTGAATCCGACTTCGAGCAGCTCTTCGTCCAGTCCGATATCACCAACATTCCAACCCTGTTCGTGCGCCATCCCACCTGGCAGGTGATGTTCGACATGGACGGCGCCATGGCCGCGGACACCCGCCGCAAGACCTACGACCGGATCGCCTCCGAGCGCACGATGGTGGCGGGCTATCACTTCCCCTTCCCCTCCGCCGCCTATCTGGAGAAGGACGGCGACGGCTTCCGCTACGTGCCGGTGCTGTGGAATCCCACCCTGTAGGGCGGCGCCCCCGGCTGAGTGCTGAAGCCGGCGAGCGCGGAGGCCAGCGCGCTCAGCCGCGCTCGGCCACCTCGTCCGCCACCCATTGGAGATAGGCGGCGTCGCCGCCCTCCACCGTCAAACTCAGGACCGCCGGCAGGTCATAGGGATGGCGCGCCCGGACCTCCGCCATGGCCGCCTCCGCCGCCTCGGCCGTGGTCTTCAGGAGGAGCACCACCTCGTCCGCCTCTTCCATGTGGCCGTCCCAGCGATAGATGGCGCGCACCGCCGGCAGGATGTTGGCGCAGGCGGCGAGGCGCGCCTCCACCAGCGCACGGCCCACCGCCTTCGCGCTCTCGACGTTGGGGAAGGTGGCATAAACCAAGCGCATCGCCATGGGCGTCCACAGGCCTCCTCGCCGGGTCCCTCGGGGAACCACCGCGCGCGCTTTCCCTCGTCCCGGCCCCGCGCGCGGCGGCGGCGCAAAAGGCGGCGCGCGCCTTCACCTCGACAATAGGGCTCCGGGCGGTTAGACGAAAGACGCCTCTGCCGCCCCAGGCCGGCTTAATTGGTGAAGATCTCCGGCACCATGAACGAGACGCCCCGCAAGTTCGAGAAGATCGCCTTCGTCTCAAGCCAGACGGCCGAGGCGGAGGTGGCGCGCAAGGCGCTGGCCACCCGCTACGGCGACGCGCCGGTGGACGAGGCGGACGTCATCGTGGCCCTCGGCGGCGACGGCATGATGCTGCAGACCCTGCACAATTACGGCGACCGCAACGTCCCGATCTACGGCATGCACCGCGGCTCCGTCGGCTTCCTCATGAACACCTTCCGCGAAGACGACCTGATCGGCCGCCTGGAACGGGCGGAGCCGGTGGTGTTCCATCCCCTGCTGATGGAGGCGGTGGACAAGTCGGGCACGCGCTTCAGGGCCCGCGCCATCAACGAGGTGTCGCTGCTGCGCCAGACCTTCCAGGCCGCCAAGCTGCGCATCTCCATCGACGGCCGGGTGCGCCTGGAGGAGCTGATCTGCGACGGCGTGATCGTGGCGACGCCCGCCGGCTCCACCGCCTACAACCTGTCCGCCCACGGCCCCATCCTGCCGCTCGGCACGGCGCTGCTGGCGCTGACCCCCATCTCGCCGTTCCGGCCGCGGCGCTGGCGCGGCGCCCTGGTGCCCGACCGGGCCCGCATCGACATCGCCGTGCTGGAGGCCGACAAGCGCCCGGTGAGCGCCACCGCCGACCATTACGAGGTGCGCAACATCATCGCCGTCTCCGCCCGCCTCGACCGCGACACCTCCATCGACATGCTGTTCGATCCCGACCACGGGCTCGATGAGCGCATCCTGCGCGAGCAGTTCGTCTATTAGCGCGCCGGCCGCGGTCAGCGATCCATGGTCTTCTCCTCGGTCACCTTCCTGTTCTATTTCCTGCCGGCGTTCCTGGCGGCGTATTTCCTCACGCCGGCGGCGCACACGCGGGCGCGCAACCTCGTCCTGCTGGTCTTCTCGCTCGTCTTCTATGCCTGGGGCGGCCTCGCCAACGTCGGGCTGCTCGCCATCTCCATCCTCGCCAACTACACGATGGCCCTGTGGGTGGACGCGCGGCCACAGGAGACCCGCCTCAAGGCGCTGGGCGTCGCCGTGGCGGTCAACCTATTCGGGCTCGGGGTGTTCAAATACACCGGCTTCTTCACCGAGAACCTGAACGTCCTGCTGGCGCCGTTCCACGTCGCGCTGCCCGTGGTGCATCTGGAGCTGCCGCTTGGCATCTCCTTCTTCACCTTCCACGCCATCTCCTATCTGGTGGACGTCTATCGCCGGAAGGTCCGGGCCAACGCGCGGCTGGAGGAGGTGACGGTCTATATCGCCATGTTCCCGCAGCTCGTGGCGGGACCCATCGTGCGCTATTCCACCATCTCGCACCGCATCCGCGCCCGGCGCACCACCCTCGGACGGGTCTCGGCGGGGCTGCGCATCTTCGTCATCGGCCTGAGCTGGAAGGTGCTGATCGCGGACCAGATCGCCCCGCTGGCCGCCATCGTGTTCGACCAGACGCCGACGCCCAACCTCGTCGAAGCCTGGATCGGCAGCCTTGCCTACATGCTGCAGATCTATTTCGACTTCGCCGGCTATTCCAACATGGCCATCGGCCTTGCCATCGCCATGGGCCTGAAGTTCCCGCGCAACTTCAACCTGCCCTACAGCGCGCTTTCGGTCGCCGACTTCTGGCGGCGCTGGCACATGAGCCTCACCAACTGGTTCCGCGATTACGTCTACATCCCCCTCGGCGGCAACCGGCGCGGTCATGTGCGCACCGCCATCAACCTCTGGACCATCTTCCTGCTGTGCGGCCTGTGGCACGGGGCGAGCTGGGTGTTCGTGATCTTCGGCATCCACCACGGCAGCTTCCTGGTGCTGGAGCGCACCCCGTTCGGCCGCTGGCTGAAGGCGGGGCCGCGCCTCCTCGCCCGCGCCTATGTCCTGCTGGTGGTGCTGACCGGCTTCGTGTGGTTCCGCGCCAACAGCGTGGATCAGGCGCTGAGCCTGTTCGGCGGCCTCATCGGGCTCAACGGGGTCGGCACGCTCTCGGTGACCCTGGTCGATGCGCTGCAGCCCATGACCATCGCGGTGATGATCCTCGGCTGGCCGCTCGCCACCTTCGGCCTGCCCCGTCCGGGTGCGCGCAGGCTCGCCCCTGCCGTGCGCCAGCTCCTCTACGGCACCGGCGACAGCCTGGTGATGCTGGTGCTGTTCGCGCTGAGCGTGATCTCGGTGGGCGCAGCGGCCTATAGTCCCTTCCTCTATTTCCGCTTCTGAGGAGGATCACCGATGCCGCTCCTCATGGCCTACCGGCGCACCTGGGCGATCTTCGTCTTCCTGGTGCTGCTGCTCCCCACGGTCGGCCTCGTGGCGCCCGACCTGCCGGCGCCGCTGCGCACCATGGTCGCGCCCGAAGCGCGCTGGTGGGTCAGGGCCACCGAGCGGCTCGACCCCTACATCAACCAGACCTTCGGCTTCCGCGGCGCCGTGCTCGCCGCCCACAACGCCTACGGCCGCGCGCTCGGCCAGACCGGCACCGACAAGGTGCTGGAGGGCAAGGACGGCGCCCTGTTCTTCAAGGAGGACATGGCGCTGGAGCAGTCCCTCGGCCAGGTGCGGCGCGCGGCGGCCAGTACCGGCGTCGCCGAGGTGGCCGAGCGCCTCGACGGCATGATGCGCGAGACCGGCGGGCGCTTCGCCATGGTGGTGCCGCCCAACGGCGCCACGGTGAATTTCGAGCTTCTGCCCGACGCCACGCAGCGCTTCCTGTCCCCGCCCACGGAATACGACCTCCTCGGCGCCGAGATGGCGCGCCGGCACATCCCCTTCGTGGACCTGAGGCCGATCCTCGCCAAGGCGAAGGCCGACGGGCCGGTGCAGTACCGCATCGACACCCATTGGAACCGCCGGGGCGCGCTCATCGGCTTCAACGCGGCCATGGCGGCGGTGGGCCGGCCGGATCTCGAGATCGATCCGGCCGAAGCGCTGGGCCCGAAGGTGGCGAAGACCACGGGCGACCTCGTGCGCCTGTCCGGCCGCGCCAAGGCCGACAAGCCCGACGTGGACTACGAGGCGAAGGGGCCGTTCGTGGTGCCTGCGGACCTGACGCCGGTGGAGGGCCTCCTGCCGCCCCCGGAAAGCGCGCGCGACCCCTTCCCCTCCCAGGCGTTCGCGACTGGGCACGGGGGTCCGCGCATCCTGGTGATCGGCGATTCCAACACCCAGCATTTCTGGACCGGACTGCTCGCCGCCCGCGCCAGCGTGTTCGGCTGGATGCACCACCGCTACTGCAAGTTCGACATGGAGGCGGTGCGGCGCTTCAGGCCCGACATCCTGCTCTATGTGCCGGCGGAGCGCTCCTTGCCCTGCCGGCGCTGAGCGCGGCCGCCGCCCCGCCTGCCCCCAGCCAGCCCGCCCTCAGCCGCCCGCCCCGGGCGGGCGCTCCAGCGCGATGAGGCGGTCCACCGGCGCATAGTCCTGATAGCCGCAGCGCGCCACCGTGGTCACCTTTCCCAGGTCGAAGCGCCCGTCCACCAGGGCGGCATCGTCCACATGGACGCCCACCACCTCGCCGATCACCATGTGCTGGTCGAGCACGGCGCCGGCGCGGCTCTTCGGCCGGAAGGTCTCCACGTAAAGGCATTCCAGCGCCGCTTTGGCCCGCGCCACGCGGGGCGGGCGCACCAGGATCGACGGCGCCTTCTCAAGGCCCGCGTGCTCGAACTCGTCCTGCGAGGGCGGCAGCGGCGCCGAGGTGGCGTTCATGGGCTCCAGCAGGTCGAGGGTGACGAGGTTGCACACGAACTCGCCCGTCGCCTCGATGTTGCGCACGCTGTCCTTGCGGCCGACCGAGGAGAACATCACCAGCGGCGGCGTGTCGGCGATCATGTTGAAGAAGGAATAGGGCGCGAGGTTCGCCACCCCGTCCGCGCCGAGGGAGGAGATCCAGCCGATGGGCCGGGGGGCGACGATGGCCTTCAGCGGTGCGTAGCGCAGTCCATGGTTCTTCTTGGCCGGCTCGTAGAACATCGGGGCGTGCCTCGTGCGTGGCGGGGCCGCGCGGCCCGTGCGGGCAAGCTTAGCCGCGGGCGGCCGGTCCAGCCAGCCTCCGCACGGGAAACGCGCGGCGTAGCCGGGACACTCAGCCCAGCGCCACCATGCTGCTCTGGATGTCCTCCAGCGCCCGCTCGGTGGCCTCCATGCCGGCGGCGATGGCGTCCTCGGCGCGGTGGAAATCGAACAGCCCGATGCGCCCCAGCTTGGGGCTCAGGGCGATGTCCGGCGGGTCGCCGGCGAGGCGCGAGCGGGCGATGCGGTCCTGGGTGATGTTGAAGGCATCGATCATCACCGTGGAGAGGCCGCGCGGCCCGTCGGTGGTGCCGCGCCCGGCGAAGAACTGCCGGCGCAGCCGCTCCGGGCTGAGCATGGCGGTGAAGCCGGCCTTCTTCTCCTCAAGCGCGGCGTCGGCCGCCTCCACCACCACGCCGCCGTGGTCCTGGATCACCGTGCCGCGCCCGAACACCTCGGCGTTGAGATTGACGGCGATGACCATGCGCGCGCCCATGGCCCGCGCCGCCGAGACCGGAATGGGGTTCACCAGCGCGCCATCCATCAGCCAGCGCCCGCCCACCTTCACCGGGGTGAAGATGCCCGGCAGCGCGAAGGAGGCGCGGAGCGCCTCGACGAAATCGCCGCGGGTGAGCCAGATCTCGTGCCCGGTGCCGAGCTCGGTGGCGATGGCGGCGAACACCACCGGCAGGTCCTCCACCGCGATGCCGCCGACCTCGCGGCGGATCAGGTCCACCAGCCGCCGTCCCCCGATCAGCCCCGCGCCGCCGAAGGTGAAATCGAGCAGGGTCAGCACGTTGCGCTTTGTGAGGCTGCGCGCCCACTGCTCGAACTCGTCGAGCTTGCCCGCCGCCCAGATGCCGCCGACCACCGCGCCGATGGAGGTGCCGGCCACCACGCCGGGCTGGATGCCGGCGCGCTCCAGGGCGCGCAGCACGCCCACATGGGCAAAGCCCCGCGCCGCGCCGCCGCCGAGCGCCAGGCCGAGACGCGGCCGTTCCCGCGCCGCCGGGCGGGGCGCGCGGGTGGCGGCCTCGGGGGTGTCGGGGGTGTCGTGATTGGCGGTGCCGAAATCGGTGTCGCTGCCGCCATGGGCCTGCGGCGGGCTCTGCGGGGGCGTGCCCTCGGACGGCCGCTCCCCTGCCGGTGGGGCTTGCGGCGACGGCTGCGACCAATGGAAGGACTGGAACATGACCGCCTCGCTCCGCGCCATCCGCGTGCGGCGCCTGCGCTCCCGGCGCGGCGCCCGGCATCAAGCGCCCTCACCTGACCATTCCGGCCGGCTCCCCCTCAACCCGAAATGCGAAGCATAAGCACGACTGGTGTCCGAAGCGTGTCCGTGGCGGGAGGAATTTTCCCTGACGGTTAAGATTCGCCTCGCGCCCGGCGCCCGGCGGGGCGCTGCTCAGTGGTCGTGCCCGTGGCCCGATCCGTAGACCGCCTTCGGGTCGAAGCGCGGCGCATCGCCGGTGAAGCCGAGCGCGGGCGCGGCCGACACCTCGGCGCCGAGCGGCACGGTGCGGTAGAAGCAGGAGCGCCGCCCGGTGTGGCAGGCCGCGCCGGTGCCACCCATCTCCACCCGGATGACGACCGCGTCCTGGTCGCAGTCGATGCGCATCTCCACCACCTTCTGGGTGTGGCCGGAGGTCTCGCCCTTCTTCCAGAGCGTGCCGCGCGAGCGGCTGAAGTAATGCGCTTCCCGGGTCGCGATGGTGAGCGCCAGCGCCTCGGCGTTCATATGGGCGAGCATGAGCACCTCGCCGGTGGCGGCATCCACCGCCACGCAGGTTATCAGCCCCGCCGCATCGAATCGGGGGGTCAGCGTGGTGCCTTCCTCCAGCTCGGCGCCACGGCCGGGCGGAGGAAACAGGGTCGCGTCAGCGCTCATCGGCAGCTCGCAAGAAGGCGGGAGGCTCACGCCTTCCCGCGCACCATGGTGATGAAACGCACCTGCTCCACCGGATCGTCGCGGAACACGCCGGTGAACTGGCTGGTGATGGTGGACACGCCCTGCTTGGCGATGCCACGCATGGACATGCACATGTGCTCGGCCTCGATCATCACCGCCACGCCGCGCGGGCGCAGCCCCTCGTCGAGGGTGGTGACGATCTGCGAGGTGAGGTGCTCCTGGGTCTGCAGGCGCTTGGCGAAGATCTCCACGACGCGGGCGATCTTGGACAGGCCCACCACCCGCTCCACCGGGAAATAGGCCACATGGGCCTTGCCCACGAACGGCACCATGTGGTGCTCGCAATGGGAGTGGAACGGGATGTCGCGCAGCAGCACGAAATCGTCGAACGTGCCGATCTCGCCGAAGGTGCGGGCGAGCAGCTCGTCGGCATCCTCGCCATAGCCCGAGAACAGCTCGTCATAGGCCTTGACCACCCGCTGCGGGGTGTCGAGCAGGCCCTCGCGCTCCGGGTCCTCGCCGATATAGGCGAGCAGGGTGCGCACCGCCGCCTCCGCCTGGGCGCGCGAGGGGCGCACGGCGCGCCGGGCGCGCAGCTTGGCGGGCGGCAGGATCTCCGGCGAGGCGGCGACGAGCCCCGTGCCCGGGGCCGCAGTGGAGGCGGCGAGCGCCGCCGCGGACCCGGCGTCGGCCGGCGCCTTGGCCGCCTCGGCCTTGCCCGCCGCGGGTCCCGGCGCCTTGGCCGACGCGCGGCGCCCGGCGGCGCCGGCCTTCGCGGTCGCCGCTGCGGCCGTGCCCGTCATGCCCTTGCTGGAGGGAGCCTTGGTCGAAGCGCGTGTCGCGCCGGCCTTGCCGGTGCCCTTGGGGGACGTCTTTCCGGCGGACTTGTCACGCGTCTTCTTCTCGTTCTCGGCCTGGGCCTTGAACACCTTCAAAACTGCATCCATGTCCAACTCCGTTCGACCCGCCTTTGACAAGCGGGAGTGTCACCGGTGTCGGCATGCATGCGCGGTGCCTTTCCTGCCCGCGCGCCGCGGAAAAATCACTCCGCGGCGGCCTTGCCGTCCGACAAATCGAGTTGGGCCCCTTGCGGGACCATGCCTTATGATGGGGACGCTTGCCGCGCGACGCAAGGCGCAACGGCGCACCGGAATGCCGCGCCGCTTGCATGGGCGCCCGCCCGCACTTCCGCCGGCTGGAGCGTGCGCTATATAGGGGAAAGGCGACAGGAGGCGGCGGAATGGGACGAATCCGACGCGCCGCCCTGCCCGCGGACCGTACGGGAGGCTCCGCGGCCTGCGCCCGCCTCCGGGCGGTGAACGTGAGTGATGATGGCCCATGCTCGACGACGTCTATAACGCGCGCATCCTCGCCCTGGCGGCGGAGATCCCCCGCCTCGGACGGCTGGCCGCGCCGCAGGCGAGCGCGCGCGCCCATTCCAAGCTGTGCGGCTCCACCGTGACCGTCGATCTCGTGCTCGACGGCGACCGGGTGACCGACTTCGCCCATGAGGTGCGCGCCTGCGCCCTCGGCCAGGCCTCCTCCTCGCTGATGGCGCGGCACATCATCGGCGCCCGCACCGACGAGCTGCGCGCCCTGCGCCAGACCATGCTCGCCATGCTGAAGGAGAACGGCCCGCCTCCCACCGGGCGGTGGGAGGAGTTCAAGGTGCTGGAGCCGGTGCGCGAATATAAGGCGCGCCATGCCTCCACCATGCTCACCTTCGACGCGGTGGTGGATTGCATCGGCCAGATCGAGGCAGCCCGCGCCGCCGCGCCCGATGCGGCGGAATAGGCCATGAGGGGACTTTCTCCGCACGCCGCGCGGCACCCCTGGACCTGCGCGGTGCTGCTCGCCGCTCTGGCCGGCGCCGGCGCCGCCCGGGCCGACGACTGCGCCCGCGAGGATGCCGCGCTGGCGCGCGATGCGGCCGAGCTGCCCAAGGTCGAGCTCGCCAACACCACGGACTGGCAGAACACCTGCATCACCCTGGAGGTGAACATGGATTTCGCCGCGCGCCTCGCCCGCCACGCGGCGCAGTGCCCGGCCGCGCCGCAGTCGGCCTCCGCCGCCCAATGGGCCGAGCAGGGGGCGAAGGACACGGCCGAATTCCGCCGGCGCAAATGCCGGCACACCTTCTGAGTGCGCCACGCCCGGCCGCGAACGCCCCCGGACCATGACGCACCCCGCCCCATCGCCGCAGCGGCCGCAAGCCCCGGCCGACGCGCCCCCGGCCGGCACCGTCGGCGCGCAACAGGAGGCCGACACCGGGCGGGACCGGCTCCGGCAGGCCCTCGACGCGGCGCGGCAGGGCACGGCGGCTAATGAGCAGGCAGTGGCCGGGCCGATGGGCGGCCGCGCTCTTACGGTGCTGAGGCAGGCCCCGCGCCTCGCGCTACGCGCGCCGATCCTGCTCTATCGCTACACCCTCTCCTCCTTCATGGGACGGCAGTGCCGCTATCTGCCCACCTGCTCAGAATATGCCGATGCGGCCATCGCCCGGCATGGCGCCTGGGCCGGCGCCTGGATGGCCACCGCCCGGCTGTGCCGCTGCCACCCTTGGGGCGGGCATGGCTACGATCCGGCACCCGAGGCGCCGCCGCCAGCCGGGCGCTGGTACGCGCCCTGGCGCTACGGCATCTGGCGCATGACGGCGGATCCGGCGGCCGGCCCCGCGCCTTCCCTGCTGGAGGAGGCGCCGGAGGAGCCCCAGGCGGGGCGGCCTCCCGCCGATCCACCACCGCCGGCCGGACCGGCCGGGAGGATGCCCAGGCGCGGCTGATCGGACCGGGCTTCGCGCGGTCCGAGACTATGCGGCGCCATCGCCCCAAGGCGCGCCTCGTCCTCGGCTCAGCGATCCCCAGGCGACCGGGCGGGTCCACAGGCCTGCGACGGCGTCGCCATGGCGGTCCACACCGCGGTCACCGCCTCGTTGTTGTTGCAGTCGTCGGCGGTGACCTCCAGCTGCTCGCGCAAATTCATCTGCACCGGCTTCGACAGCCACCAGCTCATGGAAATCTCGCGGATCTTGCCCGGGGTCATGTTGTCGAGGGCGCAGGAGCCGGTCTCGGTCTCCGGCCAGACCCGGATGTGGGCGAGATTCTGCGCGCAGCCGGCGCCGAAGCGCTCATCCAGCCAGCGCTTGGCGTCGGCCATCGCGAGGCGGCCGCGGGCGCCGCGCACGTTGGCGATCGCCCCTAGCGGTGCCTCCAGCTCCGCCAGCGGCAGGGAATCGGGGGCGTCGGGCTCCACCGGGCCGGCGGTGGCGCGGGCGTCGGTGAGGGCATTGGTGGGATCGTTGGAGATCACCAGAATGAAGGGGGCAAGGCGCGGCTCCCGCTCCACCATGGCCTGGGCCAGCTCCAGGGCGCTCTCCACGCCGAAATTCTCGAAATAGCCGCCGTCCACGATGCGGTCCACGACCTTGGAGCGGGTCCTGTGGATGGTGCCCGGCGGCGAGATCACCGGAAAGCGGGCCGAATTGGAGGCGGCGGTGGAAAGCGCCACGTCGCGGTCGCCGGAGATGAGGTCGTAGAAGTCGTTGGCGTGGGTGAAGATGGGCTGGGGCGGCGCCAGCCGGGGCGTGCCGGTGCGCGGCGTGAAGGAGGGCCACAGATTGGTGGTGATGATGCGCTGGCCGGTATCCACCGACGTTCCGTTGAGGATGAGCAGCGGGGTCCAGCGCTCGCCGACCGCCTCCGGCCGGAGGAACGGCTCGCTGAGGCGGCTGTCTGCATCCGCATGGGCCTTGGCGCCCGCGGCCTTGACGATGCGCGCGAAATGGCGCTCCCACGCCTCCTCCAGAAGCGCCGCACGGTCGAGGGAGAGCACCTGGACCTGATCGTAGAAGGCAAGGCCGAAGAAGGTCGGGGTGAGGGAATCGCCGCTGGCGAGCACCTCCAGGCAGTCGCGCCAGTTAGCGATCTCCCCGCCGAACCAGTAGCTGTCGATGCTCCTCGGGCACGGCGGGCCGCCGTCCGCCCTGCGCGCATCGAGCGCCGCCTTGACCAGCACCGCCCCGACCGAGCCGCCCGAAACACCCGAGATGGCGAAGAAATGGTTCGCCATGTCCGGCTTCCGGTCCGCCGCGCCGGTCCCGGCCGCCTCCGCCGCCCGCTCGCCGGCGGGGCGCGCCGTCGCGGGAGCCTCCTTGCTGAGGATGGACCGCACCCGTGCCGAGATGCGCCCGTCGTCCCAGCTGTCGCGCACGTTGGTCTCGTTGTCGTAGCGGTGGAAAACCACCTTCTCCTCATGGGCGGCGAAATCCAGGAAATGGCCCATGACGCTGGCGGTGAAGAAGCCCGCCCGGCTCGCCCCGCCCGCCGCGGCCACGATGATCGGCCGCGGGCAGGCGCCGGGATCGTCCACGCAGCCGTTGGCGCGCATCCACTGGTCGATGGCGGTGGCGAGGGTGATGCGGTCGGCGGAGAGCATCCCGGCCTTCAGGGTCCGCACGTCGTGATTGTCGCCGAAGACGAGGCGCAGCAGGATGCCCGCCAGCAGCAGGGCGGCGATGAAGGGAAAATGCACCCGCCGCCCCAGCGCCGACAGATAGCCGAGGATCGGCACCCAGCCGCCGAGGATCAGCGGCACCGCGAAGGCCAGCGGCAGCAGCGCGGCAAGGTCCCACGGGCTCAGCGCCAGCACCACGAAGGTGCCGATGCCGTAGATCAGCAGCAGCAGGCGCCCGGTGGCATGGAGGTCGTCGGTCCCGCCCTCGCGCGGCGCGACCCCCAGGAGGCGGAACAGGCCGGCGAAATAGGCTCCGAGCGCGCGATCGGCCGTGGCGAAGACCGGCAGGCGGGCGATCGGCCCGCGCACCAGCGTGTAGAGGTAGAACACCGCCGCCGCCACCAGCATCGCCAGGACGGCGCGCCAGAGCTGGGCCTTGGCCGCCGCGACCACCGGCACGTCGGTGATCTTCGGCAGATTGTCGATGGCCGCATAGGCGGCCACGGCGAAGGCGAGGAAGGGGATGACACCGAGCAGGCGCGGCACCTGCCGCACCGTGGCGGCGAGCTTGCCGTCGATGGCTGCGGGATCGCCGCTATACTCACGCGCCGTCGCGTTGCGTTCCGCCACCAGGGCGCGCAGGCCATCGTCGGTCTCCAGGATCAGGCGGGCCGCATAATGGACCGGCACGGACCACAGGAGGAAGCAGGCCGCCACCAGGCGGAGGATGGCGCCGTGAAAGCCGGCCTGCTCGGCCAGCCTGGCGCCCGACATGGCCACCTCCACCAGCACGTCCTGCGCCTGCACCACACCGGCCAGCAGGAAGAAGCCGAGAAGGGCGCTCGCCAGCGGCACCCGCACGATCCAGAGCACGAGGCCGAAATCGAGCACCCGCTGCCACAAGCGGGCGATGAAGCACGGACGCAGCATCGTGCTGCCCGTCGTCGGGTGTGAGTTCGCCGCCGTCACGTTCGCCCCCTCGGCCCACGCGTGCGCCACTCGAAATGGGGAGCGATGATACCGCGCAACGCGATTTCAGGCGAGGCCGTTTGCCGCCACACCTTGCTGGATGACGGCCCGCGTTCTACCTAGAAGGCGCGTTGAGACAGCAACAGGCCTACCTGCGTGGTGCGCAGGAGTGGGCGACAAGGAGTAGACATGATCACGCTGACCTTCCCCGACGGCGCCGCGCGCGCCTACGAGGCGGGGACCTCCGGCGCCGAGATCGCCGCCGCCATCTCCAAATCCCTCGCCAAGAAAGCCGTCGCCGTCGCCCTCGACGGGGAGCTGGCCGACCTTGGCGCGCCCATCGCGCACGACGCGAAGTTCGAGATCGTCACCCGCGAGGACCCCCGCGCGCTGGAGATGATCCGCCACGACTGCGCCCACGTGCTCGCCGAGGCGGTGCAGGAGCTGTGGCCGGGCACCCAGGTGACCATCGGCCCGGTGATCGAGAACGGCTTCTATTACGATTTCGCCCGCAACGAGCCCTTCACCACGGAAGACCTTCCGGTGATCGAGGCCAAGATGCGCGAGATCATCGCCAAGGACCGCCCCTTCACCAAGGAAGTGTGGTCGCGCGACGAGGCCAAGAAGCTGTTCGCCGGCATGGGCGAGGCCTACAAGGTCGAGCTGATCGACGCCATTCCCGCCGACCAGGACGTGAAGATCTACAAGCAGGGCGAATGGTTCGACCTCTGCCGCGGCCCGCATCTGCCCTCCACCGGCAAGGTGGGGGCGGCCTTCAAGCTGATGAAGGTGGCCGGCGCCTACTGGCGTGGCGATTCGAACAATCCCATGCTGACCCGCATCTACGGCACCGCGTGGCAGGACAAGGCCGAGCTCGACGCCTATCTGCACCGCCTGGAGGAAGCCGAGAAGCGCGACCATCGCCGCCTTGGCCGGGAGATGGACCTGTTCCACTTCCAGGAGGAAGGACCCGGCACCGTCTTCTGGCACCCCAAGGGCTGGACCCTGTTCCAGGAGCTCGTCGCCTACATGCGCCGGCGGCTGAAGGCCGACTATCAGGAGGTCAACGCCCCGCAGGTGCTCGACGCCGAGCTGTGGCAGACCTCGGGCCACTGGGGCTGGTACAAGGAGAACATGTTCAAGGTTCAGTCGGCCGGCGACGAGACCGACGACGAGCGCGTCTTCGCGCTCAAGCCCATGAACTGCCCCGGCCACGTGCAGATCTACAAGCACGGGCTGAAGTCCTACCGCGACCTGCCGCTGCGCCTCGCCGAGTTCGGCGCGGTGCACCGCTACGAGCCCTCCGGCGCCCTGCACGGGCTGATGCGGGTGCGCGGCTTCACCCAGGATGACGCGCACATCTTCTGCACCGAGGAGCAGCTCGCCGAGGAGTGCCTGAAGATCAACGACCTCATCCTCTCCACCTATGCCGACTTCGGCTTCGAGGAGATCATCGTGAAGCTCTCCACCCGGCCGGAGAAGCGGGTGGGCTCGGACGCGGTGTGGGATCATGCGGAAGAGGTGATGACCAAGGTGCTCGGCGAGATCGAGGCGGCTTCCGGCGGCAAGATCCGGACCGGCATCCTGGAGGGCGAGGGCGCCTTCTACGGCCCCAAGTTCGAGTACACGCTGAGTGACGCCATCGGCCGCGAGTGGCAGTGCGGCACCACCCAGGTGGACTTCAACCTGCCCGAGCGGTTCGGCGCCTTCTACGTGGACAAGGACGGCCAGAAGAAGACCCCGGTCATGGTCCACCGCGCCATCTGCGGCTCCATGGAGCGCTTCACCGGCATCCTGATCGAGCATTTCGCCGGCCACTTCCCGCTGTGGCTGGCGCCGACCCAGGTGGTGGTGGCGACCATCACCTCGGACGCGGACGATTATGCCCGCGAGGTGGTGGCGAAGCTGCGCGCGGCGGGGCTTCGGGCCGAGCTCGACCTGCGCAACGAGAAGATCAACCTCAAGGTGCGCGAGCACTCGCTGGCCAAGGTGCCGGTGCTGCTGGTGGCGGGCAAGAAGGAGGCGGCGGAATCCACCGTCTCCATCCGCCGCCTGGGCTCGCAGGCGCAGGAGAGCGCCATGCTCAACGCCGCCATCGCCACCCTGGTGGACGAGGCGGTGCCGCCGGACCTCAAGCGCAAGGCCCTGGCCGCCGCGGCGGAGTGACAGGACCCGGCGCGGCATCTTCAAAGGATGCCGCGCCGGCCATCCACCCGGTGACCCCTACTTCCTCAGGCTGGCGAAATAGGCCGCCAGATCGAGCGCCTGCTGGCGGCTGAGATCGATGCTCGGCATCTGCGGATGGGGCTTCAGCAGCCGGAAGGCCAGCCACGAGGGGGTCAGCTCATCGCCCCGCGCGGCGGCGATGGAGGAGAAGGAGGGCGCATCGCTCTGCGCCTGCGTCGCCGTGGCGCCGTTCACCACATGGCAGCTCGAGCACCAGCGCTCCGCCATCGCCTGCCCGGCCGCGGCATCGCCGGTGCTCGCCGCCTCGGCCGTGCCGCCGCCCAAGGTGGCCGCACCGGCCGTGGCCAGCAGCAGGGCTGCGAGGGCGACGGCGCGGGAGAGGCGCGCGCCGGAGGGGTGCTGATCTTGGGCGGTACCGTTCGGATTGCGGCTTTTCGGGATGGAACGCACGAGCCTTGCCTTTCACGGGGCGATGGGGAGGAGGAGACCTCGCCGGAAGAGAGGAAGCGTCAGCCGATCGTTACCGGCGCCTGCGCTACTCGTCGGCCTGGTCGCTCTGATCGGTCTGGTTGCTGGGCTTGGTGGTCTGCTTGGTCTGGCTGTTCTGCCCCACCAGCACCTCGACGTCCTGGTCCTTGCCCGGCTCGGCCTTGAACTCGCGGCTGAAGGTCTTGCCGTCGTTGCGCGCGATGGCGACGTAGTCGCCTTCGGTGAGCACGAAGGTGGGGAAGGCGCCGATGGATTCCTTGATGGTGTCGCCGCCGGGGGTGATCACGGTCCACTGGGTGTTGGCCTGGGCCTCGCCGCCCTTCTCCTTCACGAGGCGCATGGTGATCTGGGCGGCGCGGTGATGCATGGTGGCATCGGTGAGCTTGCCGGGCACCACGCTCACGTCGGCGCTGACCTGCGCGTTGGCGTCGCCATAGGTGGAAACCACGTGATAGGTGCCCTCGGGCAGGATCAGCACCTCGCCGGTGCCGGCGCCGCGATAATAGGGCTGGCTCGAGGCGCGCCCCTCCAGGAACGAGCCTTCGAAGATGTCGAAGGTCACCTTCTGTCCGGGAATGGCCTTGTTGACCACGTCGGCCTTGAGGCGCAGGCCCCCGGCGGGCATGGCGAACGCCTCGCGGCGCGAGACCGGGCCGAGCTGCACGCGCTGCGCCGTGGTGGCGAGGCCGTAGCTGATGTGAACGATGTAGCCGCCCGGCGACAGGAAGAAGACCGGCGCCGCCTCGCTGCTCTCGGCCACCAGAGGAAAGGCGCCGGTGCTCTCCGGCTTGTCGGCGAACACCCGCCAGGACAGGCCGCGCTGAATGGACGGCCCCTCGCTGCCGTAGCGGGCGAACACCGCCAGCGCCGCCTTGCCGGGCGGCGGCACCGGCAGCACGCTGTGGGGCTCTCGCCCCTGCCCCGGCAGACCGGCGGGCGGAGCCGGCTCGGACGGTGGAAGCAGCGCATTCCCCGGGAACGACGGGGCGGCGGGCGGCGCCGCGAACGGCCCGGCCTGCGGCACCGCGCCCTGCGGCCCGGCGAAGCCGAGGCCCTGCGCGCCGGCACCGCCGGGAGCCGCAAGCCCCACCACCACGAGCGCCGCCAGCGCGGCACCGCGCAGCCGGCCGGCCCCGCGCCGGCGCGGATCGCGAGCGGCGGGCGGCCGGTGAAACAGGCGTTCGACGCAGATCATGCGTATCAGGTGCACAAAATTGTAGGCGGATTCAAGTCGCCGCAGCGGCACCTGCCGGGCGCGCCTCGAACGGCGGAGGCCTCTTGAGCTTTGCCGCCATCGGTGCGATGCCCCATCCCAATCAATCCGTCGCGGCCGCCGCCTGCCGGCCCGCCCCCTTTTCGCGAAAGCCCCGCCCATGCCCGACGCCCTCGACCTGCTGAAGACCCGCCGCTCCTCGCGCATCATCGACCTGAAGGAGCCCGGCCCGGGCCCGGCCGACCTCGAAACCATCCTCACCATCGCCTCGCGGGTGCCGGACCACGGCAAGCTCGCGCCCTGGCGATTCATCGTGTTCGAGGGCGAGGGGCGGGCGAAGGCCGGCGCCCTGTTCGCCGAGATCGTCGCGAAGAAAGATCCCGAGGCCACGGAGAAGCGCCTGGAAGAGGAGCGCAACCGCTTCCTGCGGGTGCCCCTCGTGGTGGCGGTGGTCTCGTCCGCCGCGCCGCACGTGAAGATCCCCGAGTGGGAGCAGGTGATGTCGGCGGCCGCCGCGTGCCAGAACATGCTGGTGGCCGCGCTGGCGCTGGGCTACGGCGCCACCTGGATCAGCGAATGGCCGACCTACGACGCCGATGCCCGCGCCGCCCTCGGCCTTGCCGAGCATGAGCGCGTGGCGGGCTTCATCTACATGGGCACCCCGGCCCAGCCGCTGGAGGATCGCCCGCGCCCGGCGCTGTCGGATGTGGTGACCCGCTTCTGACCTCTCTCACACCCCCGGCGCGGCTCCCGAAGGGGCCGGGCCGGCGGCGAGAACGGGCAGCCGTGCCGCCAGCGTGCCGATCTCGCCGGCATCGATGATCACCACCCGCTTGTTGGGGTCGAGCCGAGCCAGCCAGTGGGTGGCGAGGCGCGCGTAGATCTTGTCGCGGATGAAGTCGAACTTGTCGTCGGCGGAGCAGAGCGTGCCGCCCAGGAAGCTCTTCAGCTCGGCATCGATGATCTCGCCGAGAACCGTGAGATTGCGGCCGAAGTCAAAGATCACCGGCAAGGCGGCGCCATCGCGCAGGGCAACGAAGCCGGTGCGCCGCGCCGCCGCGATATGGCGCTCGTCGAGCGTCACGTTCAGGTCGCGGGCGACGCGCGCCGCCATCTGACGGCTGTACAGCTCGGTATCGATGCAGATGCCGAAGGTGGGCTTGATGACCACCACCCAATCGGATGTGCTGTCGAGCAGCGGGGCGAGGAAATTCTTCCAGTAGCCGTCGCACATGGCGCTCACCAGCGCCTTGCGCCGCGGGCAGATGACGATGACGAAGGCGATGGACGCCGTCAGCGCCGCCCAGAACATGGAGCGCAGCGTATCGTCGAACTGGTGGCCGAGATTCACCTGCTGGTCCACATAGAGCAGCACCAGCGACACCTGAGGGACGAAGGTGGACGTCAGCGTGTTGAGAAACGGGACCGCGGTGTAGATCAGTCCGACGATGGACAGGAGGGAGATCGCCACCCAGAGGCTGCGCTGGAGCGAGAACAGCTCCGCCAGCCAGCACGCCGTCTTCCATATGCGCATGGTGCCCCGCCCCCGCATCATCCCGCCCCAGGGAGGCACCATTGTGCACCCCGGCGGCCGAGGCTTGCAAAGCGGCACCCTGTCCCGAAGCGGCCGCGACCGCTCTTATGGGCGGGCCAATCCTGTACGCGCCGCGACCGCCCTCACGGGCGGGCCAATCCTACGTGCCGCGACCGCCCTCACGGGCGGGCGCGGTAGCACCCCGCCAGATGGTCGTCCACCAGGCCGCAGGCCTGCATGGCCGCATAGACGATGGTCGGGCCGCAGAATTTGAAGCCGAGCCCCTTCAACCGCTTGGAGAGGGCGCGGGATTCGGCGGTCTCGGCCGCAATGTCGGCCAGCCGCGCGGGGCGGTTGACCCGCACCTCGCCGCCCACCGCCTCCCACATGAGATCGGAGAAGCGGATGCCGTTCTCCTGAAGGTCGAGATAGGCGCGGGCGGAGAGCACGGCGCCCTCGATCTTCGCCCGGTTGCGCACGATGCCGGCGTCGGCCATCAGCGCCTCCACCTTGGCGGCGTCGTAGCGGGCGATGCGCTCGGGGTCGAAGCCGTCGAAGGCGCGGCGGAAGTTGTCCCGCTTGCGCAGGATGGTGATCCAGGCGAGCCCCGCCTGGAAGCCGTCGAGCAGCAGCTTCTCGAAGAGGGCGCGGCTGTCGCGCTCCTCCACGCCCCATTCGGTGTCGTGATAGGCCATGTAGAGCGGATCGCTGCCGCACCAGCGGCAGCGCCAGAGGCCGTCCGCATGGCGCGTGCATCCGCCCTCCGCCGCAGCCTGCGCCACCTCGCTCATGACGGAGAGAACGCCGTCACTTGCGCTCCCAATCCATGGAGAAGGTGGCCCACGGCGGCAGGCGCAGCTCGACGTCGATGTCGCCCGCCTTCAGCGGCACGCCATCGGTGCGGGCGTCGAATGCGCGGTCGATGCGCACCATGGCGATGCCCTGCCCGCCGGCCACCGAGGAGATGCGGCCCACGCTCTTCTCCCCCGCCATGATCTCCACCCCCGTCTCGGGCGTCTTGGCGAACACCGCCTCCACCGCGCGGTTGCGGGCGGTGGAGCGGTACTGCATGCGGCTCACCACCTCCTGGCCCACGAAGCAGCCCTTCTTGAAGTCCACGCCGTTGAGCTGGTCCATGTCGGCTTCGTGGGGGAAGGTCTCGTTGTAGGCGAAGTCGGCGCCGCCGGTGGGCACCGCGAGGGCGATGCGGTGCGCGTCATAGGCCGCGAGGTCGCCGCCGATGGCCTGCGCCTCGGCGAGCGGCAGCACCGCGCGCTGGCCCAGCGTCTCGACCCGCGGGTCGGCGAAGACCTGCGCGCCGGCCGGGCCAGGATCGCCGCCGAACACCGCCGCCACCGCCATGTCGTCGAGCGCGTCGAACTGCACCTTGGCGCGCAGCCGATGGAACAGCAGGCGCTTCTTCAGGTCCTCGGCCCGCTCCCTGGGGGCGTCGATGAGGAAGCTGTCCTCGCCTTCCCCGTAGACCAGGAAATCGGAGATGATCTTGCCCTGCGGGGTGAGCAGCGCGCCGAAGCGCGAGCCGCCCACCTCCAGCGTCTCGATGTTGCAGGTGACGAGGTGGTGCAGGAACGAGCGGGCGTCTAGGCCCTTGGCACGAATGAGCGCACGATCGGTCAAATGAACGACGGGCATGGGACCGTCCTTGTGTGAAATAAAATGAAAGCCTAAAGCGCAAGGAAGATCCCCTCAAGAGCGAGTGTCCGTCCATGGCGCAAACTCCGGCCCAAACCTTCGATCTGGTGCTGAAAGGTGGCACGGCGGTCACGCCCGCGGGCATCGGCCGGTGCGACATCGGGGTGAAGGACGGACGCATCACCGCCCTCGGCACGGTGGCGAAGACCAAGGCCAAGAAGGTTGTGGACGCCACCGGCCTGCACATCCTGCCCGGGGTCATCGACACCCAGGTGCATTTCCGCGAGCCGGGGGTGGAATACAAGGAGGATCTGGAGACCGGCTCGCGCGCCGCCGTCATGGGCGGGGTGACGGGGGTCTTCGAGATGCCCAACACCAAGCCCGCCACCACCACCGCCGAGGCCCTGGCCGACAAGGTGAAGCGCGGCACCGGGCGGATGCATTGCGACTTCGCCTTCTACGTGGGCGGCACCCACGAGAACGTGGCCGACCTGCCGGAGCTGGAGCGCCTGCCGGGCGCGGCGGGGGTGAAGGTGTTCATCGGCTCGTCCACCGGCACGCTGCTGGTGGCGGACGACCAGGGCATCCGCCGCATCCTGAAAGCCATCTCGCGCCGCGCCGCCTTCCATTGCGAGGACGAGCCGCGCCTCTTGGAACGCAAGGTGATGCAGGTGACGGGCGATCCCTCCACCCATCCCAACTGGCGCGACGAGGAGGCGGCGCTCATCGCCACCCGCCGGCTCATCACACTGGCGCGGGAGACCGGCAAGCGGGTCCACGTGCTGCATGTGAGCACCGCCGACGAGATGAAGCTCCTGGCGGGCGCCAAGGATGTGGCCACGGTGGAGGTGACGCCCCATCACCTCACCCTGGTGGCGCCGGACTGCTACCAGCGTCTCGGCACCCTCGCCCAGATGAACCCGCCGGTGCGCACCGCCCGCCACCGCGAAGGCCTGTGGCGCGCCATCGCCGACGGGGTGGTGGACGTGATCGGTTCCGACCACGCGCCCCACACGCTGGAAGAGAAGGCCAAGCCCTATCCCGAGAGCCCCTCGGGCATGACCGGCGTTCAGACGCTTGTGCCTTTGCTGCTCGACAAGGTGGCCTCGCGCCAGCTCTCGCTGGAGCGCTTCGTGGACCTCACCAGCGCCGGGCCGGCGCGGATCTTCAACATCGCCTGCAAGGGCCGCATCGCGCTCGGCTACGACGCCGACTTCACCGTGGTGGACCTAAAGCGCACCATGACCATCACCAACGACTGGATCGCCTCGCGCTCCCAATGGACCCCCTATGACGGGGTGGAGGTCACCGGCTGGCCGGTGGGCACCTTCGTGCGCGGCGCCCGGGTGATGTGGGAGGGCGAGCTCACCACCCCTTCCACCGGCCGGCCCATCAGCTTCCTGGAGACGCTGGCGCCGCGCTTCGACCTTTAGGCCGGCGCAGGCGGGCACGGCGCGGCGCGGTTCGCCGCAGCCGGCCGATGCGGGGTTCCATCGCCGCCTTCCTGTGCGATAGTCCGGAGCGAGCCGGATTTCTGCATTGCCACCGAGCGGGGAAGCCATGGCGCGTGTCGTCGATCCGTTCCTGAAGGTCTCCTCGCCGCGCATCTTCCTGGTGCGGATGCTCGTGTTCCTCGCCCTGTGCGCGGCGCTGGCGGCGGTGCTCTACCAGCAGATCGTCTCGGCCTTCCTCAACAATCCGGGACTCAACGGCGTCATCTTCGGCGTGCTGGCGGTGGGCATCATCCTCGCCATCCGTCAGGTGGCGCGGCTGTTTCCCGAGGTGGATTGGGTGAATTCCTTCCGCCTCGCCGATCCCGGGCTCGCCGTGGCGAGCCCGCCGGTGCTGCTGGCGCCCATGGCGGCGCTGCTCGGCGACCGTATCGGCCGCATGGCCATCTCCCAGTCCACCATGCGCTCGATCCTCGATTCGATCGGAACGCGCCTGGACGAGAGCCGCGAGCTGGCGCGCTACCTCACCGGCCTGCTCGTCTTCCTCGGCCTGCTCGGCACCTTCTGGGGCCTGCTGGAGACGGTCTCCTCCATCGGCACGGTCATCAAGGCGCTGCAGGTGGGGCCCGATGCCGGCTCGGTGTTCGAGGATCTCAAGAACGGCCTCGCCGCGCCGCTCGGCGGCATGGGCACGGCCTTCTCCTCCTCCCTGTTCGGCCTGTCGGGATCGCTGGTGCTGGGCTTCCTCGACCTGCAGGCGGGGCAGGCGCAGAACCGCTTCTACACCGATCTGGAGGACTGGCTCTCCACCACCGTGCGCGACATCGACGCCAATCTCGCCGGTCTGGCCACGCCGCCGGGGCCGGCCGCCGAGCGCCGCCTCGCCGCGACCGCCCAGCCCTCGCCGCCCCTCGCTTTGCCCCCGCCCGCCCCGGCCGACGCCGGGGCCCTCATCGCCGCCATGGGCCGGCTGGAGAAGGCCATGGGTGAAGCCGGCTCGCAGCGGGTCACCACCGCCATGGCGCAGCTTGCCGAGAGCCTCCAGGGCCTCGTCACCCACATGCGCTCCGAGCAGGCGCTCATGAAGGAGATGATCGAGGTGCAGGGCGGCCAGCAGCAGGAGCTGCGCGCCCTCATCGAGAAGCTCGACGAGGCGGCCGGCATCGAGATGGACGAACGGAAGGCCTGACGCCATGGCCCTCGGACGGCGCGGCCGCGACCGCGGCATCGACTACTGGCCCGGCTTCGTGGATGCGCTGTCCACGCTGCTGATGGTGTTCGTCTTCCTGCTGTCGGTGTTCGCGCTGACCCAGTTCTTCCTGACCCAGGAGATGACGGGCAAGAACTCCATGCTGCAGCGCCTGCAGGCGCAGATCCGCCAGCTCACCGACCTGCTGGCGCTGGAGAAGGTCTCCGGCCAGACCACCGCGGGCGAGATGGCGGCCCTGCGCGCGAGCCTCGACGCCACCTCCGCCGAGCGTGACCGGCTGCGCGCCGACGCCGCCCGCCTGCCCGCCGTTCCCGCCGTGCCGGACACCTCGCGGGAGGACGCGCTCTCGCGCGAGGCGGCGCTGCAGAAGGACGCCACCGCGAGCGCCCTCGCCCAGGTGGAATTGCTCAACGAGCAGATCGCCGCCCTGCGCCGGCAGATGGCTGCCCTCGAGGAGGCGCTCAACGCCTCCGAGACGCGCAATACGGAGAGCCAGAGCCGGATCACCGATCTCGGCCGCCGCCTCAACGTCGCGCTGGCGCAGCGGGTGCAGGAGCTGAACCGCTTCCGCTCCGAATTCTTCGGCCGCCTCCGCGAGATCCTCGGCAACCGGCCGGACGTGCGCATCGAGGGGGACCGCTTCGTGTTCCAGTCGGAGGTGTTCTTCGACCAGGGTTCGGCCACCCCGCGCCCGGAGGCCACCACCGCCCTCGACAAGCTGGCCGGCGCCATCCTCCAGCTCGAAAAGGAAATCCCGCCCGACATCGACTGGGCGCTCAGGGTAGACGGGCACACCGACAACCGCCCCATCGCCACGCCGCAGTTTCCCTCCAACTGGGAGTTGTCGGCCGCCCGCGCCATCGCGGTGGTGCAGTATCTGGTGGCGAAAGGGGTGAGCCCGCGCCACCTGATCGCCGCCGGCTTCGGCGAATACCAGCCCGTGGACACCTCCGGCACCGAGGCCGCCGCCGCCCGCAACCGCCGCATCGAATTGAAATTGACGGAGCGCTGAGGCGCCTCTTTCATGGATGCCCCGCCGGCGGGACAGCGCGCCGCGCCTTGCTGATTCGGATGCCCGCCATGGCCTCGTCGCCCGCTCCCTCGCCCCACGCCCCGCCGGACGCGGCCCCCTTCCGGCTCGACGATTTCGCCCCGGCGAACCTCGACGAGATGGGCGACATGTGGGTGGCGAGCTGGAACCGGACTTTGCCGGAGATCGATTTCGAGACCCGCCGCGCCTGGCTCTACGAGCACCTGCAGAAGCTCGCGGCCGATGGGGCGCTGATCCGCGTCGCGCGGCCGGGCGGCGCCGGGACGATCGCCGGCTTCGTCACCATCCATCCCGGCACCGGCTATCTCAACCAGCTCGCGGTCGCCCCGGCCTTCTGGGGCAAGGGCCTCGCCGAGGCGCTGATGGCGGAGGCCAAGCGCCTGTCGCCGCGCCTCGTGGCGCTGGACGTCAACAAGGACAATCCGCGCGCCATCGCCTTCTATGAGAAGCAGGGGCTCGTCATCACCGGCGAGGGCAGCAACCCGCTGTCCGACCGGCCCATCTACCGCATGGAGTGGGTCCCGGCGGCCGCTTGAGGCTCAGCGCCGCGCCTCAGCCGGCGGCGCCGGTGAACTGGAGCGCCGCAAGGCGGGCATAAAGGCCGCCCTTCGCCACCAGCTCGGCATGGGTGCCTTCGTCGACGATGCGCCCGGCCTCCATCACCAGGATGCGGTCGGCCGACTGCACCGTGGCGAGGCGATGGGCGATGACGAGGGTGGTGCGCCCTTCCATGGAACGCTCCAGGGCCGTCTGCACCAGGGTCTCGCTTTCCGCATCGAGGGCGCTGGTCGCCTCGTCGAGCAGCAGGATGGGCGCGGCGCGCAGGATGGCGCGGGCGATGACGATGCGCTGGCGCTGGCCGCCGGAGAGGGTGACCCCGCGCTCGCCCACCATGGAATCCCAGCCCTGCGGCAGGCGGGCGACGAACTCGTCCACCAGAGCGGCGCGGCCGGCGGCCTCCACTTCGGCGTCGGTCGCCTCGGGCCGGGCGAGGCGGATGTTGGCGCGCACCGTGTCGGCGAAGATCGCCACCTCCTGCGGCACCAGCGCGATCTGATGGCGCACCGCCACCGGATCGCAATCGAGGATGTTGGTCTGATCCAGCAGGATGCGTCCGCCGGAGGGGTCGTAGAAGCGCTCCAGCAATTGGAACACGGTACTCTTGCCGGCCCCGGACGGGCCCACCAGCGCCACCCGCTCGCCGGGCCTGATGGCGAAGGACACCTTGTCCAGCGAAGCCACCTCCGGCCGGGTCGGATAGGAGAAGCTGACCTGATCGAAGGCGATGGCGCCGGAGACCCGCGCCGGCAGCACCACGGGGCGGGCCGGCGCCTTCACCTGCGGCTCTTCCTTCAGCAGTTCACCGATGCGCCCGGCGGCGCCGGCGGCGGAGGCCACCTCGCCCCAGGTCTGGGAGAGATCGCCCAGCGAGGAGGCGGCGAGCACCGCATAGAGCACGAACTGGCTGAGCTGGCCGCCGCTCATGGTGCCGTTCAGCACCGACTGGGCGCCCACCCACAGCACCCCGACGATGCTGGCGAACACCATGAAGATGGCCACCGCAGTCAGAAGCGCGCGGGCGCGCATGGCGTCGCGGGCCGCCTCGAAGGCGCGCTCCACCGCATCGGCGAAGCGGGTGCGGGCGGCCCCTTCCGCGCTCGACGCCTGCAGCGCCCGCATGGCGCCGATGGCCTCGGAGGCGTAAGCGGAGGCATCCGCCAGCGTGTCCTGCGCAGTGCGCGAGCGGGTGCGCACCTTGCGGCCCGAGGCCACCAGCGGCAGCACGATGACGGGAATGGCGATGAGCACGAGGCCCGACAGGCGCGGGCTCGTCACCACCATCATGACGATGGAGCCGAGGCACAGGACGATGTTGCGCAGCGCCGTCGAGGCCGAGGCGCCGACCGCCGCCTTGATCTGGGTGGTGTCGGCGGTGAGCCGCGAGGTCAGCTCGCCGGAGCGGGCGGAATCGAAGAACGCGCCATCGAGGGTGACGAGGCGGGAGAACACCTTCTCGCGCAGGTCCGCCACCACCCGCTCGCCCAGGGTGTTCACGAGGTAGTAGCGCGCCGCCGAGGCCAGCGCGAGCACCCCCACCACGCCCACCATGACGAGGAAATAGCGGTCGATGATCCCCCGGTGCCCCTGATCGAAGCCGAAATCGATCATCCGCCGCACCGCCAGCGGCAGCGCCAGCGTGGCGAGGGCCGCGGTCAAGATGGCGAGGAGGGCCGCCGCGACCCGTCCGCCATAAGGCGAAAGGTACGGCCACAGGCCCTTCAAAGGGGTAAGATCGCGGCGCGCCTTCTTGGGGGCGGCGCCGGCGGGGAGTTCGGTGGCAAGGTCGGCTTGTGTCAACGCATCTACTCGGCTATAGACCCGCCACTTCCGTCAGGAACCGAATTTGACCGCTGCGGGGCTCGGCCAACGGGCTCGGCGAGGCGAAGAGGATTTAAAAATGAAGTCCGACATCCACCCTGATTACCACTTCATCAAGGTGCTCATGACCGACGGCTCGGAGTACACGACCCGGTCGACCTACGGCAAGGAGGGCGACACCCTCCAGCTCGACATCGATCCGCGCACCCATCCCGCGTGGACCGGCGGCAACCAGCAGATCATGGACCGCGGCGGGCGCGTTTCTCGCTTTAAGAACAAGTTCGGCGGCCTGCTGAAGGGCTGATCCCGGGCGGCTTGCCGGGCGCCGGGCTTTCCTAGGGAAGCTGCGCGGGTGAGTCGCAGGATCTGACCTTGGGGCGGGTGAGCGGAAGCGGGGCCGTGGCGAGCGCCTTGGGGCGCTGCCGCGGCCGTTTTCGTTGGGCCGGACGGCAGCGCTCACGCTGGCGGGCGCCCCGAGGCGCCGAGCATGGGCACGGCGCGCCCCGGGGCGCGTGCCCCGGCCTTGCCTAGAATTTGAACGCCGCATCGGCTGCCGCGCGGGAGGCCTGCTTGGCGGCGAGGGCCGCCTCCAGCCGCGCGATCTCCGCCCTGAGCTGGGCGATGTGCTCTGCGATCTCGTCCACCGACAAAGTGGAGATATCCGCACCCACGGTCAGGCCCGCAGGCGGCAGTGCTGGGCGTTCCTCTTCCATCGGCGCCTCCCTGGCTTCCAAACCCGATCCCGTCTTCCAACGGTGCGCGGCACAGGATATTCCACGGCGACCATCCGCCCCCGTCCGCGCGAGCCCTATTTTGCCCCTCCCGCACTGCGTTAAAAAGGGGGCCTGACCGGCCGCACCCGCATCGGAGTCCCGCCATGACCGCCCTGCCCGCCACCATGATCACCATCGCCATATCGGAGCCCGGCGGCCCCGATGTCCTGACGGATATCCAGCGGCCAGTGCCCGCCCCCGCTCCCGGCGAGGTGCTGATCGAGGTCGCGGCCGCCGGCGTGAACCGGCCCGACGTGATGCAGCGCCGCGGCCTTTATCCGCCGCCGCCCGGCGCCTCGGACATTCCGGGCCTGGAGATCGCCGGGACCGTGGTGGCGCTGGGCGAGGGCGCGGCGCGCTACAAGATCGGCGACGCCGTGTGCGCCCTCGTCACCGGCGGCGGCTATGCGCACTATTGCCCGGCGGCGGAAGCCACCACCCTGCCCATCCCCGCCGGACTCACCATGGCCCAGGCGGCCGCGCTGCCGGAGACGGTCTTCACCGTCTGGAGCAACGTGTTCGACCGCGGCCGGCTGAAGGCGGGGGAGACCCTGCTGGTGCATGGCGGCACCAGCGGCATCGGCACCACCGCCATCCAGCTCGCCAAGGCGCTGGGCGCGCGCGTCATCACTACCGCCGGCTCGGATGAGAAATGCGCCGCCTGCCGCGAGCTCGGGGCGGATGTCGCCATCAACTACAAGACCACCGATTTCGTCCCCGAGGTGAAGAGCGCCACCGGCAGCAAGGGCGCCGACGTGATCCTCGACATCATCGGCGGCAGCTACATCCAGAAGAACTATGATGCCGCCGCGATGGACGGGCGCATCGTGCAGATCGCCTTCCAGGAAGGGTCCAAGGTGCAGGTGGACTTCATGCGCCTCATGCTGAAGCGCCTGACCCACACCGGCTCGACCCTGCGCTCGCGCCCCGTGCCGGAAAAAGCGCTCATCGCCCAGGCGGTGGAGGCCACCGTGTGGCCGCTGGTGGCGGCCGGCAAGGTGCGCCCGGTGATGGACCAGACCTTCCCCCTGGTCGAGGCCGCCGCGGCCCATGCCCGCATCGAGGCCAGCGACCATATCGGCAAGGTCGTGCTCACCATGGGCTGAGGCCGGGCGCGGGCGCGAATCATCGCGCACCGGCCGCGACGTGCCCCACCAGCCGCGCGCGGCCGGTCCGGGGCCGGAGCGCGCGCCCGCGTTACCGCGCACATCCACCGCCAGGCCCACCTAACGTTGCGCCAATGGGAGGCATCGTCTTGCTCCCGCCATACCGCTTGGGCTACTGATTTTGACTCGTCCCGGGGGCAGACCGGGTGCGGAGACCAGACGTTGCGTTTCTTCATCATCGCCGCCCTCGCGCTGACCATGCTCGTGGGGCTTCTTCCGCTCCCGGCCGAGGCCATCGAGGCCATCGCCCTGCGCCGCGACTCCAAGGTCACGGACCTCCTGCCCGCGCTCGACCGCCAAGCCACCGATACCGGCCGCTTCCAGCTCTCCACCGCGCCCGACGCGGAGGGCGTGGTGCGGCGCATCGAGGTGCCCACCTCCGACGGGCGCAATCACGGCGAATGGGGCGCCTTCGCCATCACCAACAACACGGACGAGCAGATCGACCGGCTGGTGGTCGCCCCCTACTACCGCATGGTGGGCTCCGGCTTCTTCTGGCCCGACCTCGGCAACCGGCGCATCCTGACCCTCACGCCGAGCCAGGGCTTCAAGCCGGAGCGCCAGAAATCCCCCGACGCCGACGTGTTCCTCATCACGCTCGATCCCGGCTCCACCGTCACCTTCGCCGCCGAGATGGCGGGGCCGAACCTGCCCCAGCTCTATCTGTGGGAGCCCGAGGCCTACAAGGACCGGGTGAATTCCTTCACCCTCTACCACGGCATCGTCATCGGCATCGCCGCGCTGCTCGCCCTGTTCCTCACGATCCTGTTCGTGGTGAAGGGCTCGGTGATGTTCCCCGCCGCCGCCGCGCTCGCCTGGGCGGTGCTGGGCTATATCGGGCTCGACTTCGCCTTCTGGTCGAAGGTGTTCGGCCTCTCGCCCATCGCCGAGCAGTTCTGGCGGGCCTCGGGCGAGGCGATCCTGACCGCGACGCTGCTGGTCTTCCTGTTCGCCTATCTCAACCTCAACCGCTGGCACGTGCGCTACGTGCATGTGGCGGCGGCCTGGCTCACCTTCCTCGGCGCCCTGGTGCTGGTGGCGCTGCTCGACGCGCCGGTGGCGGCGGGCATCGCCCGCCTATCGCTGCTCATCGTGGCGCTGGGCGGGCTTGGCGTCGTGCTGTGGCTGTCCCAGCACGGCTACGACCGCGCCGTGCTCATCATCCCCACCTGGTCGCTGCTGGTGGTGTGGGTGCTGATGGCGGGCTTCGCGGTGGCAGGGTTCGCCACCAATGATCTCGCCGCGCCGGCGCTCTCGGGCGGCCTCGTGCTGATCGTCATGCTGATCGGCTTCACGGTGATGCAGCACGCCTTCGCCGGCATCGGCGGGATCCAGGGCTCGGCCTCGGAACTGGAGCGCCGGGCGCTCGCCTTCGCCGGCTCCGGCCTGATGGTGTGGGACTGGGACGTGGACACCGACCGCATCTTCACCTCGCCCGAGGCGGAGGAGATCCTCGGCCTCAAGCGCCATTCGCTGGAGACCGAGGCCGCCGGCTGGCTGGAGGTGCTCCACCCCGCCGACCGCGACCGCTTCCGCGCCACCCTCGACGGCATCATCGACCAGCGCCGCGGCCGCATCGACCAGGATTTCCGCCTGCGCGCGGTGGATGGCCACTATCTCACCTTCAACCTGAAGGCCCGCCCGGTGGTGGGCGCCGACGGCGAGGTGGTGCGCTGCATTGGCACGCTCACCGACGTCACCGGCGAGCGCATCGCCGCCGAGCGCCTGCTGCACGACGCGGTGCGCGACAACCTCACCGGCCTGCCCAACCGCGAACTGTTCCTCGACCGCCTCGACCAGGCGCTCACCCTCGCCCGCCTCGACGAGCGGGTGAAGCCCACCTTGATGCTCATCGACATCGACCGCTTCAAGCAGATCAACATGCAGGTGGGCATGGCGGTGAGCGATTCCATCCTGCTCACGGTGGCGCGGCGCCTCACCCGCCTATTGAAGCCGCAGGACACGCTGGCGCGCGTCTCGGGCGACCAGTTCGGCATGATCCTGATGTCCGAGCGCGACCCCGAGCGCATCACCACCTTCGCCGATACCCTGCGCCGCTCGCTGCGCGCGCCCATCACCTTCGCGGAGAAGGAGGTGTTCGTCACCGCCTCCATCGGCCTCGTGCTGTCGGGCCCCGAGCCCATGAAGCGTGACGACATGCTGAAGGATGCCGAGCTTGCCATGCATTATGCCAAGCGCATCGGCGGCGACCGCATCGAGGTGTTCCGCCCCGCCATGCGCCAGCAGAAGGTGGGCCGCCGCGCCATCGAGGCCGAGCTGAAGCAGGCCCTCGAACGGGAAGAGATCTCCCTGCGCTTCCAGCCCATCGTCCGGCTCGGCGACCGGGCCATCGGCGGCTTCGAGGCGTTCCTGAGCTGGCGGCACCCGCTCCACGGCGAGCTGGCGGCGGCGGATTTCCTGAGCCTTGCCGAGGAGACCGGGCTCATCCTCGACCTCGGCCTGTTCATGCTGGACGGCGCGGCGCGCCAGCTCAGCCAGTGGCAGCGCATGCTCAAGGTGGATCCGCCGCTGTTCATCACCGTGAACGTCTCCTCGCGCCAGCTCCTGCGGCACGACCTGATCCAGGACCTGAAGGCGGTGCTGGCCCGCCACGCGGTGGTGCCCCACTCGCTGAAGCTCGAGGTGAAGGAATCCCTCGCGATGGAGAATCCCGAATATGCGGCGGTGGTGCTGAACCGCATGCGGGAGTTCGGCGCGGGCCTCTGCCTGAACGACTTCGGCACCGGCTATTCGTCCCTCGCCTATCTGCAGCGCTTCCCCTTCGACACCATCAAGATCAACCAGAGCTTCGTGCGCGACAGCGCCAAGGGGCCGGCGCGGGCCGCCCGGCCGGTGATCGTCGGCTCCCTGGTGGCGCTCGCCCACGACCTCGGCATGGATGTGATCGCCGACGGGCTGGAGCGCGAGAGCGAGGGGCAGGAGATGACCGACTTCGGCTGCGAATACGCCCAGGGCGTGCTGTTCGGCGAGCCCCTCAGCGCCGAGGAATGCCGCGCCCTCATCGAGCCCGCGCCCCAGCCCGCGCCAAAGAAGAAGCAGCGCATCGGCGCCGGAGGATAAGGCTCAGGACGCGCGGCCGGGAGGCCCCGCCGAGGACGCTTGAAAGACGCAGGAATGCTGCCCCCCGATGCCCTCTCCCGCATTGTCATCATCGGCAACAGCGGCGCCGGCAAGAGCTGGCTGGCCGAGCACCTCGCCCAGCGCCTGAACCTGCCCGCGCTCGACCTCGACACCATCCATTGGGAGCCCGGCGCCTACGGCCGGATGCGCGAGCAGGAAGTGGCGCGCGCCATGGTGCGCGAGGCCGCCGCCGGGGAGCGATGGATCATCGAGGGCATCCACGGCTGGCTCGCCTGGGCGGCGGTGCCGCGCGCCACGGCGCTGATCTGGAGCCGCATCCCGGTTGCCGAATGTCTCGACAACCTGCGCGGGCGCGGCCTCCGGCGCGGCGCCGATACGGCGGCCTTCGAGGCCCTCGTCGCCTGGGCGGGCGACTATGAGCGGCGGGTCTCCTCGACCTCCGATGCCGGCCACGCCGCGCTGTTCCAGGATTTCCTCGGCCCGAAGCTCATCCTGCGCTCGCGCGCGGAGATGGAGGCGCTGCTCGCATCGGTGCCCTGAGCTGAGACGCCGGCCCGCCTCAGGCGTGCCCGGCCTCGCTGGAGAGCATGCCGGGATCGATGCCCAGCTTGCGCAGGGCGTGGTCGTATTTGGTCTCGATCCGGTCGCCGAAGATCAGCTCCGCGTCGGCCGGGCAGTGCAGCCAGCCGTTGGCCTGGATCTCGGTTTCGAGCTGCCCCGGCGCCCATCCCGCATAGCCGAGCGCCAGCACCGCGCTGCGCGGCCCGGTGCCGCCGGCGATCGCCTTGAGGATGTCCAGGGTGGCGGTGAGGCAGATGTCGTCGTCGATGGGGAGCGTGGAATTCTCGACGAAATAGTCGGCCGAATGCAGCACGAAGCCGCGCCCCGTCTCCACCGGCCCGCCCTTGAGCACCTTGATGCTCTCCGCCTGGCGCGGCAGCAGGATGCGCTCGGAGGCGGGCACCACGTCGAGCTGCACGAGGAGATCGGCGAAGGCGATGTTTCCCGCCGGCTGGTTCAGCACGATGCCCATGGCGCCTTCGGACGAGTGGGCACACAGGTAGATCACCGTGCGCGCGAAGTTTTCATCGCGCATGGTCGGCATGGCGATGAGCATCTGCCCATCGAGAAAGTTCGACGCCCCTTCCGAGAAGGTTGGATCGTGGGTCGCGCTCATGGAAGCAAGCCTACCGCGCCAACCGGCTTTTGGGAATGCGCCTTTCACGGAGCGATGAGGCGCGGCACCGGAATCCGCGCCGCCGCGCCGGCCGGCGACGGCCACGTCACGGCCTTTTGCGCTACGGAACTTTCAGCGCACTTGGCAGCCGGGTGCGGAACCGGCTACGCGCTGATCCATGATGCGCGCTCCCCTCCCCTCCCCGCGCCGGCTGGCCGGTGCCCGAATGATCGCCCCGATGCTCGCCGGCCTCCTCACAGGCCTCGCCCTTCCCGCGACGGCGCGGGCCGGCCAGGCAGATCCGGTGGAGGTCGCGGGCGGCACGGTCCGCCTGCTGGTGGGGACGGTGACGGCAGAGCGCGCCACGGCCGGCATCGAGATCGACCTGCTGCCGCACTGGAAGACCTACTGGCGCTATCCGGGCGATGCCGGCGTGCCGCCGCACCTGTCCTTCGAGGGCTCCACCAACGTGAAGGCGGTGAAGATGGGCTGGCCCGCGCCCCGCCGCTTCACCGATGGGGATGCCACCTCCATCGGCTACAAGGGGCAGGTGATCTTTCCGCTGGATGTGACCCTGGCCGATCCCGCGCAGCCTGCCGTGCTCAACATCGGGCTCGATTTCGCGGTGTGCGAGGCGCTGTGCCTGCCGGCCAAGGCGGAGTTTTCCGCCCCGCTCCGGCCGGGCGCCGACGCCGCGGCGGACGCCAAGCTGGCCACCGCCCGCACCCGCGTGCCGGTGCCCCAGGCGCTCGGCGCCGATGCCCCGCTGGCGGTGCTGAAGGTGGCGCTGGAACCGCCGCTGGAGCCGCGCACCCTGGTCGTGGACGCGCGCGCGGCGAGCGCCTCGGCCGACCTCTTCGTCGAGGGGCCCACAACCGATTGGGCGCTGCCCCTGCCGCAGAAGACGGCGCTTGCGGACGGCATCACCCGCTTCACCCTGCCCCTCGAGGGCGTGCCCAAGGCGGCCGACGTGACCCGCTCCGCGCTCACCCTGACGCTGGTGGACGGGCCGCGCGCCGTGGTGACCGAGACGGTGCCCGCCATCGCGCCGACGCCGGCCGACGCCGGGATGAAATAGCCGCCGCGCCGCCGCCGGAGCGCTAACGCCGCGTCAGGCGATGATGTCGGGGAACAGCTGGTCTTCCAGATGGGAGATGCGGTCCTTGAGCTGCAGCTTGCGCTTCTTGAGGCGCTGCACCTGCAGCACGTCGGACCCGGAAACCGAGGTCAGGGCCTCGATGGCGACGTCGAGATCGCGATGTTCCTGCCGCAGCCTCTCCAGCAGGGTCTTCAACTCGCGCTCATCATCGGTGGTCATTCATCAACTCGCGTCTCGCAATCCATCGGGCGCCGGAGAGCGGCGGCCAGCCCCACCCGACTCCGCCGGTCGCCTTGATGGAACGACTATGGCACGGGCCTGCCGCACCGCAAGAGCGGTCCTTCGCGGAGACGGGATGAAATGTCCATCGACTCTTTGCCGCCTCCATGACAGTCTTTGCGGGTGAGCAGACTAAGGAGTGGCTTTGCATGTCCATCCAGTCGCATCTTGAGGAACTGAAGCGGCGCCATGCCGCGCTTCAGCAGCAGATCAAGTTCGAACTCACTCATCCCGCCGCCGACCCGTTCGTGGTGGCCGAACTCAAGAGAAAAAAGCTCGTCATCAAAGACGAAATCATGCGTCTGGGCAGCCCCACAACCATCCATTGACGAAGCCTCACGCCGGTCGCCGAACCGCTGGGTGCCAGCGGCGCGCGGCCGTGGCGGGTGTTTCGCCATGATCGGACGTGGTGGGCACGTGCCCGCGTCGTGATCCTGGCCGCGCCGGCTTTGGCGCGGTGCGCCTGAGCGCGCCCCGAAGGGGCGAATGCTCCGGGTGGAGGCGGGTTCGCCGGCTTGGCGTCTTGCGTTTGGGCGCAGGACGGGTAAAGCGGGCGGATGGCTCCCCCACTCGTACATCTTCAGGACGTCCATCTGCGCTTCGGCGCGACGCCCTTGCTCGACGGAGCGGAACTCGCGGTCTCGTCCGGCGACCGCCTGTGCCTCGTCGGGCGGAACGGCTCGGGCAAGTCCACGCTGCTCAAGGTGGCGGCGGGGCTCGTCCAGCCGGATTCCGGCAGCATCTTCGTGCAGCCGGGCGCGACCGTCCGCTACCTGCCGCAGGAACCCGACTTCTCCGGCTTCGCGACGACGCTCGCTTATGTGGAGGCCGGCCTCACCGAGGGCGACGACGCCTACCGCGCCCAATATCTCCTGGAACAGCTCGGCCTCACCGGCCGGGAGGATCCCGCGCACCTGTCCGGCGGCGAGGCGCGGCGCGCGGCGCTCGCCCGCGTCATCGCGCCCGAGCCCGACGTGCTGCTGCTGGACGAGCCCACCAACCATCTCGACCTTCCCGCCATCGAATGGCTGGAGAGCGAGCTCAAGGGGCTGAAATCCGCCATCGTGCTGATCAGTCACGATCGGCGCTTCCTCGAGACCCTCTCGCGCAGCACCATCTGGCTCGACCGCGGCATCACCCGGCGCCTGGAGCAGGGTTTCGCCGCGTTCGAGGCCTGGCGCGACGATGTTCTGGAGCAGGAGGAGACCGAGCGGCACAAGCTCGACCGCAAGATCGTGGCCGAGCTCGACTGGCTGCGCTACGGCGTCACCGCGCGGCGCAAGCGCAACGTGCGCCGCCTCGGCGACCTGCACGCCATGCGCAAGGACCGCCGTGAGGAGCGCCGCTCCCAGGGCAACGTGCGCCTCGCCGTCACCGATGCCGAGACCTCCGGCAAGCTGGTCATCGAGGCGAAGGACATCACCAAGGCGTTCGGCGACAACCAGGTGGTGCGGCCGTTCTCGACCCGCATCCTGCGCGGCGACCGCATCGGCATCGTCGGCCCCAACGGGGCGGGCAAGACCACCCTGCTGAAGATGCTCACCGGCGAGCTCACCCCCGACAGCGGCACGGTGAAGATCGGCACCAACCTCGAGATCGCCTCCCTCGACCAGAAGCGCGCCGCCCTCGACCCCTCCACCACCCTGCGCGACGCGCTCACCGGCGGCGGCTCGGACCAGGTGATGGTGGGCGGCACGCCCAAGCACGTGATGGGCTATCTGAAGGACTTCCTCTTCACGCCCGATCAGGCCAACACGCCGCTCAGCGTGCTCTCGGGCGGCGAGCGGGGCCGGCTGATGCTGGCCCGGGCGCTCGCCATGCCCGCCAACCTTCTGGTGCTGGACGAGCCCACCAACGACCTCGACCTGGAAACCCTCGACCTGCTGCAGGAGATGGTGGCCGACTTCTCCGGCACCGTGATCCTGGTGAGCCACGACCGCGACTTCCTCGACCGCACCGTGTCCTCGGTCATCGCGGCGGAGGGGGACGGGGTGTTCCGCGAATATGCCGGCGGCTATCAGGACATGGTGGCCCAGCGTGGCCACGGCGTCGTCGCCAAGGCGCCGCCGGCCAAGGCCAAGGGCCGCGACGGCAAGGCGGCCGAAGCCAGGGGCGAGGCCAATGGCGAGGCCGCGCCGTCAGCCAAAGAGAAGAAGCGCCTCTCCTTCGCCGAGCAGCATGCGCTGAAGACCCTGCCCGGGACCATGGACAAGCTGCGCAAGGAGATCGAGCGCCACGGCGTCACCCTCGCCGATCCCGCCCTTTACGGACGCGATCCGGCCACCTTCGAGAAGGCCTCGGCCGCCATCGCCAAGGCCCAGGGCGACCTCGACGCGGCGGAAGAGGAGTGGCTGCGCCTGGAGATCCTCAAGGAAGAGCTGGAGAGCTAGAGCGCTCCGAGCCCGCCTCGCACGCCGGGGCTGCGGGCGCGGGGCGATCCGGAGCGCGAGGCCCGTCGGACCGCGGCACGAGCTGCCGGGATCGGGCGCGCCCTGCGCCGCAGCTTCAGCCGCCGGATAGCCGTCCATGCCAATCCTCCACCGCCCCGCTGGCGAGGCGGCGCTCGGCGAGGCGGCGCCAGCCTTCCGGCAGGAGCGGCAGAGCGGCCATGGCGGCGAGCTCGTCGCGGTTCAGCATGTCCACATAGAGCAGGCGCCAGAGCCGGAGGATCGGCCAGTCCGGCAACCGCCTGTCGATCAGCACGAGGCTGTCGCCGGGCGCCACGGCCCCCTCCTGCAGCACGCGATAATACCAGCCGGTCCGCCCGCTACGCTGCACCCTGAGCGCCATGTCGGCGATCCCGAAGCGCTGGTTGAGTTTCCAGCAGGGCTGGCGGGCCTGGCTGACTTCGATCACCGCGCCGCCCAAGCGGAACACGTCGCCGATGGCGACGCCCGCCTCCGTGAGCCCGAGGGTGGACAGATTCTCCCCGAACGCGCCGGGCCGCGCCAGCAGCGGCTGGTCGCCGAGCTCGGCGGCCCAGGTGGCATAATGATCGAACGGATAATGGTGGACGGCCTTCTCCGGCCCGCCATGCACCCGCCGATCCGCCTGCGCGTCGCCGTCAAAGCCTTCCCGGCCGAGGTGGAGGGGGAAGGACACCGGCTCCTTGTGCATGCCGCTCGGCACCGCCTTGGGCCCGAGCGGACGCACGTCGCCGGTCAGCAGGCCGAGAAGCGGCAGGGGGGCGGAGAGCGGTGCATTCGGCGGCGGGGTCATCGGCGGCAGCGGCGCGGGGCCGGCATCGTTTGCGATCCTGGGATCAGAATAGGGCCGCCCGCCGGTCCTGGCGAGGGGAGCGACCAGGGATCCCCCGCCACCGAAGCGGAAACGGCGCGCCCCTGTCGCTGGAGAGGCTGACGCGGTGGGGCGAGGCAGCCGGAAGCTCCGCGGACGGGGACATCGGCGCGACCGATCCCCAAGACCACGCCCCTTCCCGGCCCGCCGTCCGCGCCAATCCGACGGACGCTTCCGGCCCGGGCATGTGCCCTGCCGGGATCCCCCGCTATTTCCGCAGCCCGGCGAGGACCTTGTCGACCCCCTGGATCGCCACCTTCACATTCACGTCGCGGCCGTCCTGCAGACGGAAGGTCACGGTGGCTTCGCCGTTGGCGGCGAGCTCCTTGGCGAAGGCCTCGTCATAGGGCGAGCTCGCCTCGCACTCGTTCGGCGTGCAGCGCTGATAGTCGAGCCGGCGCACGTTCTTGCCGAGAGTAACGTTGACGCCGTCACGGACCATCACGCCGGTGGGCGTGGTGAGCGCGATGGTCGGCACGTCCTTCCCGTCGCGCCCGAGGCGCCAGACCAGGACCACCCGATTGGACTTGGATTCGGCCACCCGCATGGTCGCCCAGCAGACCTTCTTTCCGGTCTTGGCGCCGGCGACGGGGGGCGCCTCCTGGCAGGTGAGCACCCACTGGTCGAAGCTGGTGGTCTCGGTCTTGACCGGCCCGGCGGGTGCCGCCGGCTGCGACTGCTGCGCCTGCGACGGCTCGGACTGCATCAGCGTCGCCGCAACGATTCCCAGCAAGCCGAGAAACACCGCCGAAGCAGCAACGAGCAGCGCGCCGAACTGGAAGGAAAAGGTCTTCGAGGTGCTCACCGACATCTCCGAGATCTGGCATCAGCGCACAAGAGGCATTCAGCAGGCCGGACGCTTAAGAAATCCTATCGTCCCGTCCCCGAAACAGGAAGCGGCGCGCTTTCGCACGCCGCTTCCACTTCAGCCGTGGAAGGCCGTGATCACCACTGGTAGCGCACACCGCCCTTGGCGCTGCCGGCCGTGTAGTCCTCGCCGAACTTGACAGCGCCGTTGACGAAGCTGTTCCAGCCGTTGTCCTTGCCGAAGGCGTTCAGCCCGACCGCGACCTCGCCGAAGGCCCCATCGAAATTGTCGATGGTGGTGAACGGCGTGCCCGGGTTGAAGATGGTGACCGCGTTGTCGCCGAGGAATTCATACCACAGGCGGGCGGTCACGCTGGCTTCGAGCCGGTAGGTGGCGGCGTCGTAGGCCTGGGCCCCGACCCGCGCGCCGATGCTGGCGCGCAGGCTGTCGTTGTTGCCGAAGTCGACCACGGTGCCGGGCACCAGAGCCAGGTCGTCGATGCTGGTGTTGACATAGCTCAGGGTGGCGAGGCCATCCACGAAGCCCGTCGAGCCCCACTTCATCAGGCGATAGCCGCTGTCGAGCACGAAGCCGAGGTTGGTCACGTCGGAGGACTGCCCGAAGTAGCCCGCGCTGGTCAGCGTGGACGCCGAGTAGTCCATGGACATGAAGTCCGCCTTGAACAGGGCATCGAAGAAGAAGGCGTCGTTCAGGTAGGTGGCATAGGCGCCGACCGTGCCGCCCGAGTAATCCGCCGTGGTGGGCGAATTGTCGAACTCGAGGTTGGAGGCCACATAGCCGCCCAGCACGCCGAACACGACCGCATCGTTGGTGGACCACACGCCTTCCTTGCCGAAGTCGGCGCCCGCCATGAAGCCGTAGACGTTCTGGCTGTAGCTGGTGTCGAAGCTGTAGGTGCGGCCGTAGGCGCTGATGCTGTCGGTCGCGTCCCGCGAGCCCCAGCTGCCGATCGCCTTGCCCCACACGCCGGGCGTCACGTTGCCCGGCGCGCCGGAGACGGTCTGGACGCCGGTCTTGGTGACGAGGGTCGTGGTGGTGCCCTGCAGGTAGGTGCGCAGGTCGGCCTGGCGGTCGAGCCACACGCCGGTGGTCTCCTGCCAGACGGTCTGGGCGCCGGTGACGAGCTTCGGCAGCTCGAACACCTCCTGGTCGGGCAGGCCGATCAGGTACTGGTCGTTGCCGATGACCGCGAGGTCATAGAAGAACAGGCCCTTGTCGATCACGCCGCCGAACTTGGAGCTGTAGTTGGCCGAGTCGGGGGAGATCACGAAGCTCGCCGTCTCGCCGACGTCCTTCTTGCCGAAGGTCACGCCGAGCGGATCGACCACATCCACCACCAGGATGCCCTGGAGGTTGAAGGCGCCGGCGCCCGCATTCACGTCATTGACCAGGATCTGGGTCTGGCCGGGGGTGACGAGACCGGCGATCTCATTGCCGCCGGCATCGAGGCCGCCCACCTTCAGCACGTCCGAGGTCGAGCCCGCCTTGCCGAGGAAGGTGTCCACCCCCAGCGTGCTCGCGCCGGAGCCGCTGAAGATGCCCGAGGTGTAGGTGACGTCGCGCTGCGCGTCGAACGGCAGATCCCCCGGCAGCTCGCCGTCGATCATCGACAGCGTCCCGGTGTTGTTGAACTCCTCCAGGCTGAAGAAGTTGGTGGTTTCCGCCACCGTGCCGCGCAGCGCGGTCTGCACCAGGCCGCCGTTGTTCACCCGATCGAAGCCGAGGCCGAAGTAGCTGCTCGCCGGCAGGCCCGCGGTGATCCAGGTTCCGTCGGGCAGGATGTTGAACACGTCGTCCTTGTTGGTGAGGCCGACGCGGCCGACGATGTCGCCGCTGTTGTCGATGGTGGTCTTGCCGCCGTCGGTGTCGATGACGATGTCGGCAGCCGCGGTGACGAGGTCGCCGTAGACCGCATAGGCGTTGGAGCTGACCAGCGCGTGCGGGCCGACGATCATGTTCGTGGCGTCGTCGCTGCGGACCGAGATCACCGCCTGGGACCAGGAGGTGCCGGCGCCGGAAACCCGGGTGTGGTCGCCGATCTTGATGGTGGCAACGTCCGCTTCGAAGATGCGGATGGCGTTGCCGTTGCCGTTGTTGTCCTGGTCGCCGTAGATGCGGCCGTAGGAGCCGGTGGCCACCGTCACGTTGTCCCAGCCGCCGGCGACGATGGCATTGTCGCGGGCGACGACGCGGGTGCGGTCCTCGGCGTCGGGGCCGGTGCCCGACGCGAGCTGCACCAGGACGTCGTTGCCGGTGCCGTCGGTGTCATTGCCGAAGGCGAAGTTGGTGGCGACGATGCCGTCGTCATTGGCGAAGATGGCGCTCTTGCTGCCGGCATAGACGTTCACGTCGCCGGTGCCGCCGATCTTCTGCGCCACGATGCCGTCCGCCACCTTGTCGGTCGCGGTGCCGAGACCGATGGTGGAGCCGGCGCCGGTGCTGACCAGCACGTTGCCCGCGCCGAAGAGCTGCCCGGCGTAAATGCCGTCGCCGGGGGTCAGGATCGAGCTGCCGGCGCCGGTCTGCACCGACACCGCATTGCCGTTCGGGGTGGTGGCATCGCCGAAGGCCTTGAGGGCGACGATGCCGCCCTGGCCCGCCTTGATGGAGCTCAGGTCGCCGGTGAGCACCTCCACATTGCCGGTGCCGAAGCTCTTGGTGGCGATGATGCCGAAGTCCTGGGCCGCGATGGCGGTGGAGGCGCCCTGGCTGACCTTCACGTTGCCGGTGCCGAACAGCGAGTTGGCCTCGATGCCGTTGCCGGTCTCCGCGGTGATGTTGGCGTTGGCCGCCACGCCCACGTTGCCGCTGCCCGCCTTGAGGATGAAGATGCCGTTGTCCTTGGCCTCGATGGCGGCGTTGTTGGTGACGAGCACGTCGCTGGGCGTCAGGGCGAGCGAGTAGACCTCGATGCCCTCGTCGCCGGCGACGATCTTCGCGTTGGTCTCGATCTCGACCTTGCCGCTGCCGACCTGGTTCACCGAGATGCCGTCGTCGACCGCGGTGATGGTGCCCTTGGTGCCGGTCTTGATGGTCACCGGGCTCGCGCCGATGCTCAGCGAGGCGATACCGTCGCCGCCCTTGGCGGTCACCGCGCCGTTCACGTTGACCGTGGTCCCGGTGGCGTTGTCGCCCAGCTTGAAGGTGGCGATGCCGATGCCGTTGGAGTCGATGAAGGCGCCGGTGTCGTTCGGGTTGACGTTCACCACGATGGCGCCGGTGCCGATGTTGGCGCCGACGATGCCGATGGCCAGGGCATAGACCGGGGCGTTCACGTCCGCCGTGGCGGTACCGGACCCGAAGGTCACCGCCGCGCCGCCGATGATCGGCGGATCGATCTCCGCATTGACCGTCAGATGGGCGTTGCCGCCGCCGGCGGCGAAGGCCGCGGCGCCGAACAGGCCGTCGGCGGAGATCTTCTTGTCCACGGTGACGTTGGTGTCGCCGCCGGTGTTGCCGGCGATGATGCCGGAGCTACCGGCATCGATCTCGGCCTTGTTGGTCACGTTCACCGTGCCGGTGCCGGTGAGGTTGGCGAGAATGCCGTCACCGCCGGACTTGATCTTGGCATTGGTCTCGACGTCGACCTTGAAGTCGTTGCCCGAGGCGAGCGCGGTGATGCCGGTGGTTCCGGCATCGATCGTGCCCTTGTCGGTGGTGGTCACCTTCAACGAGCCGGTCTTGCCCTCGGCGAGCGCCCGGATGCCGAAGCCGGAAACGGTGATGGAATTGTCGGCCAGCACATCGGTGGTGGCGACGTCGCCGGCCCGGGCATAGGCCTTGATGCCGTTCACCGAGTCGGCGATGACGCCGTGCTGGGCGACGATGCTGGTGGCATCCCCACCGCCGCTCATGGCGGTGGCAAAGCCCGTGATCGCGGTGCCCGTGCCGCCGCTCACCAGACCGTTCGTGGTGATGGTGCTCTTGGCGGACTCGAGGTTGCTGATGGTGTCGGCATAGATGCCTTCTTTGCCGCCGGACACCGGGCCGGAGGTCTCGACCCGGGTCTCGGTGGCCTTGTCGATGACAGAGGACACCTCGATGCCGGTCCCGTTGGTGCCCTTGACGGTGCCGGCGGTGACCACCGACACATTGCCTTCGATGCTCGTCTTATCGACGAAGATGCCGGCGAGGGCGGTGCCGGTGACGGTGGTGCCGGCGGCGGTGCCGACATAGACATCCCCGGTCGCGGTATATTCACTGAAGGTATGGATGCCGTAGTCGCCACCGGAAACCTCGGTGGTGCCGCCGACGATGGCATTCACGTTGTCGCCCCGCTGGACGAGCGAGATGCCGGACTGGCCGCCGGTGATCTTGGCCGCACCCTTGGTGGTGACGTTGATGATGCCGTCAGCCGAACCGAAGATGCCGTCCTGGGAGGTGCCCTGCGCCGTGCCGCTGAACCCGGTGACGTTGAGATCGCCGTTGTCGGCAACGAGATTGAGGCCGTTGACCCCGCCCTTGGCCGAGCCGCTGAAGTTGTTGACGTTGATGTCGCCGATGGAGGTATGGGCGACGATGCCGTCCTTGGCGGTTCCGGTCGCGGCGCCGGTGAAGCCGTTGATGTTGATGTTGCCGAAGCTGGTCTCGGCGAAGATGCCGTTCTGCCCGCCCACCGCGGTCGCGGCGAAATTGTTGGCGTTGATGTTGCCGAGCCCGGTCTGCAGGCTCACCGCATTGACGCCGCCGGCGATGTTGGTCAGGCCGAGCAGCGGCGAAACCTGGAAGTTATTGGCGGTGATGTTGCCCAGCACCGTGTCGACGTGAATGCCGTCGCCGGCCGTGCCGATCGCGACGCCGTTGAAGCCGCTGATGTTGACCGGGCCCACCAGCGAGTGGATCTCGATGCCGTTGTCCTCGCCCTTGGCGACCGCGGCGAAATTCTGGGCGTTCACGCTGCCCAGCGCATCGATCTGGATACCGTCATCGCCGCCGGTGAAGCCGGTGAGGCCCGATGCGTTCAGCGTCACGGTCTGGCCGGCGAGGAACATGCCGTCGCCGTTGGTGCCGGTGAAGGCGCCACCGACGGTGGTGATGTTGACGTTGTCCACGGCGACGGCGAAGAGGCCGTTCTCCGCACCCGTCACATTGGCGCTGGCCCGGCTGCTGAAGGTGATGTCGTCACCGGCGATCAGCACCACGGCCGACGAGCCGGGCACACCCGAGACCACCGTGGCGCCGAAGGTGGTGCCGGGCGCCTGACGGATATCGCCGCCCGCCCCGAAGATCAGTCCGCCGATGCCGCCGGTGAAGCTGCCGCCGACATTGTTCAGATTGATGTTGCTGAGGGTCGCCACCGTCATCGGCACGAACGGGCCGGCATTGATGACCGTGTCGTTGGCGGTGGTCACGTCGACGTTGAAGAGCGTAGGCAGAAGAACCGGCACCGAGGCGCCGCTGCAATCCACCGTGGTCGCGTTGACCGTACAGGCCGCCTGGGCGGTCCCCGGCTGCAGCACGCCCGCCAGCACGGTCGCGAGCGCCGAACTCAGCAGCAGCGCCCGCATGCGCCCGCGGTTGAGCGAAGGGCTCAGCGAAGGGCGCACATGCGCGCCGGAGAGAATGGTGCCGCCCGAATTGGTCATGTTTGCCCCCACATCGGCCACGCATGGCCGCTCGCAAATTGTGCAGTACACCCGCTTCTGCCGAGGAAGCCGCTGGCGGTAGCGGACCAAAGCCCGCCTCGTCGCAGCGCAAGGGGCACCTACAACTCCTGCCACCCTACCAAGGGGAACCCCCCGCCTCTTCGCAGTAGACGAACGCCTATTGCTCAAAACGCGAAGATCGGACGATTGGATGGCGTGTGTGGCATTTGGGCACTACCGGGGGAATTAACTAAGAAAACATAATGTTAGCGCGCGTCGCTGCGCTCAACGGTTCTTAGATACCGTTCCTAGCCCTAAGCATAAGCAAGGTCTAGTGTGGTATCATAATATTGATACCACACTTCAAAAACTGTGCTGTTGCCTGATGGCAACAATAATGAACTGCACTCATTTTCATCGACCGACGATTTGACCTCTAATGGCAATGTGTTGTTTGCTAAGTTTGCCGGAACTATTGTGGCCGGACATATCTGAACGAGGACGTGCCGTGGGCGGCGGCCGGACAACCATTCATCCATTACCGGCACAGGCGCCGGGTGGGGACGGCATCGGCTTTCCTGCCGATCTTGCCGTGCGCCCGGCGCTGGACACTGTCGCGCTGCCGAACGTGAGAATCGACGCCGCCTCGCTGGCGGATGCGCATCTGCTTCAGCTCGTGGAGACATCCGGTCCCTCCCTCGCGCTCATGTGCGGAACGGGGGCGCTTGTCATCGCCACCGATTCGGGGGCGCCGGCGACGCTGCCCCGTGGCCTGATCGCCGCCTGCACCGTGCGCCGGCAGGCCACCATCCGCTTCACCGGCGACCCCCGGCGCCACGGGGACGAAAAGGCCGCCTGCGACCTCACCCTCATCGTCATTCCCCACAGCGCCATGGCGCGCGCCGGCGTGCCGGCCAGCCTGGCGGAAGGCGTCGCCGTGTCGTCGGATCCGGCGCTCGGCATCCTGCTGGCGCAGGGCCGCGCTTTGATCGGACACACGCCGCCACCCGCCCTCGCCCAGGCCTGCGAAACCCACCTCGTGAGCCTGCTGGCCTTCGCCGCCGGCGGCGGCCAGGCGCGCCCCGCGCCGGCCGGGACCCCGCGCCGCCACACTCTTTTCCAGGATATTCAGCGCACCGTGGCCACCCAGTGCATCCGCCACGATTTCAGCGCCGCCCAGGCTGCCACCCAGCACAACATGAACGTGCGCACCCTGCAGAAGCTGTTCCAGGAGCACGGCACCACCTTCCGGGAATACGTCACCCGGGCCCGCCTGGAGATCGCCCATCAGGCGCTGCTCCAAGCGGGCAACGCCGGGCGGAAGATCTGCGACATCGCCTTCGAGGCCGGGTTCAACGACATCGCCACCTTCAACCGGCTGTTCCGGCGCTATTTCGGCGGCACGCCCACCGCCTTCCGGCAGAGGGGCAGGCGGCCGGACGAGCCGGCCTGACGCGGGCTCGGGGAGCCGGCGCCGCCGGGAGGCGCCCCGCGAGACAGGCCGCAGGGCGGCCTCCCCCACGGCCGGCGACGACCCGCGGGCGCGACCAGGGATGGCGCCTCCCCATCGCGCGTTCCATGCCTTGCTCCCGACGGCCAGGAGCAACGCGCCGGCCCTTGCCGGTGACGGCCTCGCGACGGACGGGCGCCGAGGCGCCGGCGACCCGTTCCGCGATCGTGACGAGACCGCCGACGCTTCCTCCCGGCGGCGCGACGGCGTTCTCAAGGCCATCATCCAGCCCTAGACTGCCGGCACGCCCCCGCCGCGCGGCAGAAAGGACTGGTGCCCATGGATTCCGCACGCTTCGCCCGCCGCCGCCTCTTGCGCGCACGGTTCCTTCGGGCCTGCGCCATGGCGCCGCGTCGCCGCCGCGGAAGCCGGTCGGGCGGAACGCCCGTGCGGGGGGCGAACGTGGGCTTGGCCGGCACGCGCTTGGCCGGCGTGTCATGCCGGCCGTGATAGGACATCCTGGACGCAAGCACCTCGACGCCGCCATGGAGCTTGCCTGCCACCTACGGGATTGCCGCCCGCCGGTCCCGCTCCCCCAACCCGTCGCGAGGGCCTGATGGCTTCCCCTTCGACCCCGCCTTCCGCCGCCCCTCCCGCGCGCGCCGACCACGTGGTGGCGGACCAGAGCGCCGTCTTCGCCTTCCTCGGCGATCCGGCGAGCCACCGCCTGCCCCCGGGCGAGACGGTGACCCGCATCGACACCCATGGCGCCGCCGTCTTCCTCGCCGGGCCATATGCCTACAAGGTGAAGCGGGCGGTCTATTTCCCCTTCATGGACTTCTCGACGCTGGAGAAGCGCCGCGCCTCCTGCGAGGCGGAGGTGGCCATCAACACGCCGAACGCGCCGGAGCTCTACCTCGGCGTCGTGCCGCTCACCCGCGAGGCGACGGGCATCGCCTTCGCAGGGGCGGGCGAGGTGCTGGACTATGCGGTCAAGATGCGCCGCTTCGATCCCGACCAGACCCTCGACCGCCTGGCCGAGCGCGGCGCCCTGAGCGGCGAGATCGTGCGGGCGCTCGCGCAGGCGGTGGCCGCCTCCCACCGCCGGGCACCGGCCCACATCGGCTGGGATGTGCTCGGTCCCCTCACCGCCTACGTGGCCGACAACACCGCCTGCTTCGCCGCCCGCCCCGATCTCTTCGCGCCGGCGGATGCCTCAGCCCTGGCCACCGCGGCCCGAGACGCGCTCGAAGCGCTCGCGCCGCTGCTTGCCGCCCGCAGCGCGGCGGGTTTCGTGCGCCGCTGCCACGGCGACCTGCACCTGCGCAACATCGTGCTCATCGACGGCCGCCCGGTGCTGTTCGACGCCATCGACTTCAGCGAGCAGATCGCCACCTGCGACGTGCTCTACGACCTCGCCTTCCTGCTCATGGACCTGTGGCAGCGCGGGCTCCGCGCCGAGGCCAACACGGTGCTGAACCGGCTGCTGTGGGCGGACGCGGCGCCGGAGGCCGAGCTCGACGGGCTCGCCGCTTTGCCCTTCTTCCTGTCCCTGCGCGCGGCCATCCGCGCCAAGGTGGAGACCGCCGGTCTCGGCCATCTCGACGCGGCGCTGCAGCCGGACGCCGAGGCGCGGATCCGCCACCTGTTCCGCCTCGCGCTGGCCTTCCTCGCGCCCGAGCGGATGGCGCCCACGCCCGCCGACGCGCTTCCCCCGCCGCTCCGCATGCCGGAGGCGCCGGTGCGCCTTGTCGCGGTGGGCGGGCTTTCCGGCAGCGGCAAGAGCACCCAGGCCGCGCGCTGGGCGCCGTTCCTCGGGCGCGCGCCGGGGGCGGTGATCCTGCGCAGCGACATCGAGCGCAAGCGCCTGTTCGGCGTTGCGGAGACCGAGCCCCTGCCGCCCGAGGCCTATGCCCCCGAGGTTTCGCCCCGGGTCTATCAGCGCCTGCGCGATCTCGCCCGCCGCGCGCTCAAGGCCGGCCAGAGCGTCATTCTCGATGCGGTGCATGCCCGGCCGGAGGAGCGCGCCGCCGTGGAGGCGGTGGCGCGGGACCTCGGCGTGCCCTTCACCGGCATCTGGCTCGAAGCGCCGACCCACCTGCTGATCGCCCGGGTGGAGCAGCGCCGCGACGATGCCTCCGATGCCGATGCCGCCGTGGTGCGCCGGCAGGAAGCCTTCGACATCGGCCCCCTGTCCTGGACGCGCCTTGCCACCGCCTGAGCGGCGGGCCGCGTGGACATGGTGCATCGCAGCGGTGCCTTGCGGCCTCCGCTCATTGCAAAAATTCCCGCGATCCGGTCGCGGACAGTCTAAAATCGGCGCGCTCATCGCAGGCGCGGCCACAGATTCGCGGATCGCAGCCGAACGGCGGGCGAACGGTAGCAAAGTGGGGACACCGCCGGCATCGGGCGCCAAGTCCGCAGACGTGCGCAGGAATCTTCGGCTTTCCGCGCCTTAGAATCGCCAAAGAGAGGGACGCGCGCCCCGCGCCTGATCTATGGTGCCTGCCGGCAAACGTGTATTGGATGGTGCTCGCCGCAGTGGAGTCGCGTAATGGGATGGCTTGATCACATCAAGGGCAAGCGATCCGCCGGATCGGAGGAAGCCGACATGGGTGACAACGGCGCGTCCGCCTGGCCATCGGAGGACGAGCTGATGGCGAGCGCGCTCGCCGCGGCACGCAAGGGCGACTACGAGCTGGCGCTGTCCATCTGGGAACCCCTGGCGCGCCGGGGCATGGCGCGGGCCCAGAACAACATCGGCGCCTGCTTCGTGGACGGCCTTGGCGTCGAGCGGGATCTCGAGCTGGCCCGCAAGTGGCTTACCCTGGCGGTGGACGGCGGCGATCCGGTGGCCCGGCGCAACCTTGCCACCCTCTTCTTCAAGGGCGAGGGCGTGGAGCGCGATCCGCTGCGCGCCGCGGACCTTTATCGTGCGGCCGCCCTCGACGGCGACGGCCCCTCCCAGGACATGCTGAGCTGGATGCTGCTGCAGGGCGATTCCATCCCGTCCGACCCGAAGGAAGCCCGCTACTGGGCCCAGAAGGCGGCGGACCAGGGCATCGCCTCGGCCATGACCCGGCTCGGCATGATGTCCCACAACGGCCTCGCCACCCCGCGCGATGCCACCGAGGCCGTGCTGTGGTGGCGCAAGGGCGCCGAGGCCGGCGATCCCGACGGACAGGCGATGCTGGGCGCGGCCTATCATCTCGGCTCGGGCGTCGAGCGCGACAATGTGAGCGCGCTCGCCTGGCTGATCCGCGCCAAGACCGGCCAGAGCGCGCTCGCCGAGCGCTTCTTCGAGGCGGTGCGCGGCGCCCTGTCGCCCGACCAGGTGGCGGAGGCCGAATGGCGCGCCACACAGCCCCTGCCCGAAGCGCCCCGCTGACGACGGGGCGGGCGGGCCTCAGCGCACCGGAAAGTCGAAATAGGTGCTGGGGAAGGGCTCGTCCTTCAGGGTGAAGTGCCACCATTCCATGGCGAACGGCGCGAAGCCGTGGCGCGTCATGAAGCCGGCGAGGCGGCGCCGGTTGGCGTCCTGCGCCCGGCTCACGTCGGGCGAGCCGAGCCACGACCGGGCGCTGAAGAGATCGAAGGGCGTGCCCATGTCCAGCTCCCGCCCGCCGTCCACCTCGATCAGGGTCAGGTCCACGGTGGAGCCGCGCGAGTGGCCGGAGCGCGAGGCGATATAGCCCTTCTCGAACAGCTCCGGCTTGGTGAGCTCGGGATAATAGGCCGCCTTGGTGCTGGTATCGGCGGGGTCGGCCGCCCAGCGGGCGAAATGGGCCACCGCGCGGGCCGGGCGATAGCAATCGAACAGCTTGAGGGTGAGACCCTCGCGCCGCGCCTCGGCCACCACCCTGGCGAGGGCCTCGGCAGCGGGGCGGGTGAGAAAGCAGCGCGGCGCCTCATAGCCGTCCACCGGCGTGCCGACGAAATTGTTCGAGCCATGGTAGCGGATGTCGAGCACCACGCCGGGCACCGTCTCGGCCACATCCACGAACAGCGCCGGCCGATCGGTGCGCGCCGCCACGTGAACGGTGGAGGCGGCGAGGGTGAGCGCGACAGCGGCAGGCTTCATCAGGCAATCCAGCGACCAGCGGATGGGGTGACGAGAAAGGCAGGCAGGCAGCACGCGCACCCCCTTTTGGGCGCTCCAGGCAGACGCCCCGGGGCCGGGAGCTTACCTGCTCCGCTCGCCCGCGGCCAAGCCCCCGTGGCGGACGCTCCCGCTGCCGGAAGGGGCGCCTTCACCGGCGCGCGCCGCCCCGATGGGCGGCGAAGGGCAAGGCGCGGCCTCTCGCCCGGCGATCCGCCATCGCCCGCCGCAACGGCATGCCGATGCCCTGGCGGGCGGATGCGGCCCCGGTTGCGCGGGCGATGCGGAGCCACAGAAGGCACCGCCCGATGCCATGACCGGAAAGGCGTGACCCGGACCGGCATCCGGCGCACCCCGCCGCACCGCTCCCGGCGCGCACGAAACGCAAACCGCCGCCGCCCCGAGGGGCAGCGGCGGCGCGAAACCTCAGGACACGGAGCCGGACGGCTCCGGTTGCCTCAGGAGAACAGGCCGGTGATGGACTGCCAGATGCTCTTCTTCGGCGCGGCGGCCACGCCCGCGGCGGCCGGCTTGCCGTCGGCGCCCACCACCGGCGTGCCGGACTGCGCCTTCGCCACCGCCTCGGGGGTGAAGATGTCCTTGAAGGCATCGATCTTGGCGAGGGTCACCGGGCCGGCCATGCCGTCGGCCTCGAGACCGTTCTTCTGCTGGAATTCCATCACGGCCTTCTCGGTGCCGGGACCGAACTTGCCGTCGGCGGCGATGCCGAGAGCGGTCTGCAGCTTCTTCACCGCCTCGCCGTGGGACCCCTCGGTGAGAAGGATCAGCTCCGGCAGGCCCATGGCGAAGAAGGTGTCGGGGCCGGCAATGCCGTCGGCCGAAAGGCTATGCGCCGTCTGGTAGGCCTTCAGGGCTTCCTCGGTGGCGGGACCGAACTGCCCGTCGGCGTTCACGCCGAGCTTGGCCTGAAGAATCTTCACCGGCTCGCCGGCGAGTCCGCGCTTCAGAATAGCCATATCTTCCCCCAATGAGATGAGACTGAACTCACACACCGAACCATATACAGTCGCGGTGTGACAAATCCATAGAGGTACGGGAGAAGTGAAGAAAAATGCCGGGTCCTGGCAGAGACCCGGCCAGTATCGCCGCAATGCGGCGACCTTCCAGAGGGGAACAGCTAACCGATCGCACACGATACGATCAGCGCAGGAAAAGAATGCCCCGCCAGCGGGCATTCGGCAATCGCAGCTGACTGCATATCAGGCATGTGCCAGACGCCGGGCAGACCGCGCCGGACGGCGGCCCTGCGGCGTCGCCAAGTTGTCCTCAGTAGCTCCAGCGCTGCGCCTTCGAAATCAGGAAGTCTCGGAACACCTGGATGCGCGCCACCGACCGCATCTCCTGAGCATAGGTGAAGTAGGCCTCGAGCTTGGGGGTCTCGCGGTCGGTGAAGAGCTGCACCAGGGTGGAGGAATCGTCGGACAGGTAGTCGGGCAGCGTCCCGATCCCCACGCCGCGCTCCACCGCCCGCTGCAACCCCACCACATTGTTGACCTCGAAGGCGGCCACCCGCGGGTTGCTGGCGTCGCGCCCGGCGTGCTCCAGCCAGTTCAGCCCCTGGAAATAGGAGGGGATCGGCCCGCCGAGCAGCAGGATGCGGTGGGCGTCCAGCTCCTCGATGGTGCGCGGATGCCCGTGCCGCTTGATGTAGTCGGCCGAGGCGTAAGCGTGGAAATTCACCGTGAAGAGCTTGCGCTGCACCAGGTCCGGCTGCACCGGCTGGCGCATGCGGATGGCCACGTCCGCCTCGCGCATGGCAAGGTCCAGCTCCTCGTCGGTGAGGATGAGCTGGATGCGGATGTCGGGATAGAGCTCGATGAACTCGCCCACCCGCGCCGTCAGCCAATGGGTGCCGAAGGCCATGGTGGTGGTCACCTTCAGGTCGCCGTTGGGCTTCTCGCGGCTGTCGGTGAGCTGGGCGCGCGCCGATTCCAGCTTCAGGAACACGTCGTGGGCGGTGCGGTAGAGCAATTCGCCCTGCTCGGTGAGGATGAGGCCGCGCGCGTGGCGGTGGAACAGCGGCACCTTGAGCTCCTGCTCCAGGGCCGAGACCTGCCGGCTCACCGCCGATTGCGACAGGCCGAGCGTCTCGCCGGCATGGGTGAAGGAGCCGGCTTCCGCCGCCACGTGGAAGACCTTGAGCTTGTCCCAGTCCATCAGGCCCGCCCCTCCCAAGCCTCACGCGCCGGGCCCTGACCTGGAACCCGGCTCGGTTTCCCCGAACGTTCTGGAGTTTTTCCTCGGATCGAGGCGGGCGGCCGGTCGGGCGCCCGCATCGGCATCGGCGCCGGATGCGCCGGAGCGGCTGCGCTGCCCCGCAGCCGGGCACCGGCTATTCCGCCGCCTCGGGCACCTTGTGATGGGCGAGGAAGCGCTCCGCCTCCAGCGCCGCCATGCAACCGCGCCCGGCGGCGGTCACCGCCTGGCGATAGATGTCGTCGGCCACGTCGCCGGCGGCGAACACCCCCTCCACCGAGGTGGCGGTGGAATCGGGCGCGGTCCACACATAGCCGCTCGGCTTCAGCTTGAGCTGGTCCCTGATCAGCTCGGTCGACGGGGCATGGCCGATGGCGATGAACACGCCGTCCGCCGCCAGCTCCTTGAGCGAGCCGTCGACGGTGTCCTTCAGCACCACGCCGGTGACCTTCGTCGGCTCCCCGGCGCCGACGATCTTCTCGACGGCGGCGTTCCAGACCACCTCCACCTTGGGATTGGCGAACAGCCGCTCCTGCAGGATCTTCTCGGCGCGGAAGCTGTCGCGCCGGTGCACCACCGTGACCTTGGAGGCGAAATTGGTGAGAAACAGCGCCTCTTCCACGGCGGTGTTGCCCCCGCCCACCACGATCACCTGCTTGCCGCGATAGAAGAAGCCGTCGCAGGTGGCGCAGGCGGAGACGCCGAAGCCGCGGTATTCCTCCTCGGACGGCAGGCCGAGCCAGCGCGCCTGGGCGCCGGTGGCGAGGATCACCACCTCGGCGCCGAAGGTCTCGCCGCCCTCGGTGACCATCCTGAACGGCCGCTGCGAGAGGTCGAGGCTCGCCACGTGGTCGGAGATGATGCGGGTGCCCATGTGCTCGGCCTGGGCGCGCATCTGGTCCATCAGCCAGGGGCCCTGGATGACGTCCGCGAAGCCGGGATAATTCTCGACGTCGGTGGTGATGGTGAGCTGCCCGCCGGGCTGGATGCCCTCGAAGAGGACGGGCTCCAGCATGGCCCGCGCCGCATAGATGGCGGCCGTGTAGCCGGCCGGGCCGGAACCGATGATCACGACCTTGGTGTTCTGGACGCTCATGATGTCCTCGAATACGCACATTGCCGGGCGGGGCCATGCGGGCCGCGTCTCGTTCGCGGGCCGCCGCCGTTCCGCCTTGCACAAGCTGCCGATACCGCAGCGCAAGCCATGCGCAAATGTAGGGGCTCCATGGCGCCCCCACAAGGCGGTGCCCGGCTGCGCGCGCCGGTCCGGTTGCCGCATGGGCCGCGAAAGATTATTTCGTTGCACATGGGGCCGCGCGCACTAAGGTGCCCTCCAACGGCCCGGGGCGGCGGCAACGCCCGACCGCGCCGGAGCCGCTCAGGAAGGATGCTGCCTTGACCGTTCGCCTCGATGCCGTCGACTGGAAAATCCTCGACGAGCTGCAGCGTGACGGGCGCATAACCAATGTGGAGCTGTCGCGCCGCGTGGGCATCTCCGCGCCGCCGTGCCTCAGGCGCGTCAGGGCGCTGGAGGAGGACGGCATCATCGAGGGCTACCGCGCGCTCCTGGACGAGAAGCGCCTGGGCTACGACCTCATGGCCTTCGCCATGGTCCACCTGATCAGCCAGGCCGAGGCGGACCTTGCCGCCTTCCAGGAGCGCATCGCCCACTGGCCGCTGGTGCGCAGCGCCTGGATGCTCTCGGGCGACGTGGATTTCATGATGCTGTGCGTCGCCCCGGACCTGCGCACCTTCCAGACCTTCGTGCTCGACATCACCGCCGCGCCCAACGTGCGCAACGTGAAGACCGCCCTCACCCTGAAGCAGGCCAAGGACGCGCCCGTGGTGCCGCTGGAAGCGGGGCTGCCCCGGGGCATCTGAGCCCGGCGGCCGGCGCGGCCCGGCGCGCCGTTCCGGTGCCTCTGGGATTCAGCGCTCGCGCCCTTCACCGCGGCGACCCGGAACAGGTGCCCCACGGCTCAGGCAGACACGTCTCAGGCAGGCAGGGGCGCACCGCCGGAAGCGCCCCTGCACGGGCGAATCGCTCCGCCCGTCCCGGAAGCCCGAGACGGTGTCCTGTCATCCTGTCAGGGATGGCTGCGCCCCGTCCGCATCGGGAGAGAGCCTGCCGGAAGGAGGAGACCCGCGGCCGTCAGGCCCAGCGCACGCCCACGATCTCGAAAGAGCGCGCGCCCTTGGGGGTCACCACCTCCACCGAGGCGCCCTTCTTCTTGCCGATGAGCGCCCGCGCCATGGGAGAGGAGATGGAGATGCGCCCGGCCTTGGCATCGGCTTCGCTGTCGCCGACGATCTGCCAGACCTTCTCCTCCTCGGTGTCCTCGTCCACCAGCGTCACCGTGGCGCCGAACTTCACCACGTCGCCCGAGAGCTTGGTGACGTCGATCACCTCGGCGCGGGAGAGCTTGTCCTCCAGATCGGCGATGCGGCCCTCGTTGAGCGACTGCTGCTCCTTGGCGGCATGGTATTCGGCGTTCTCGGAGAGGTCGCCATGGGCGCGCGCCTCGGAAATGGCCGTGATGATGCGCGGGCGTTCCACCTGTTGACGCTGCTTGAGCTCTTGCGCGAGGGCATCATAGCCCACCGCGGTCATGGGAATCTTCTCCATGGGTCCGTCCAAGACCTCCTGAAACCTCTTGGCGCCCGGGGGGCCGGTCGGCGGCCCCACGGCGCAATATGAAACAAGGAGCACGAAACGGCGCCCGCCTCGGGCTCCGGTTCCCCGCCCTGCGCCCGCCGATCAGGCATGAAGGCACGGAACCCTTGCGTGTCCCGCCGCGCCCCCATCTCGCGGCTCCGGACACGCCGGATCACCCGCATGGGCGAAATTGATCCCATGCGCGCCAAACCCCGACGGGCGATCAGGCGACGGAAGCCTTGTTCCGCCCCGTGAAGCCGTCAGCCCCGAAATAGCCCTGCAACGGTCGCACCTGAAGGTCTCCGCCCACATAGGCCTTGATCCCGTGCGCCGCGGCGATGGCTCCGGACAGCGTGGTGTAATACGGCACTTTCTGCAAGAGGGCGGCCCGGCGAAGCGACCGGCTGTCCGCAAGAGCCTGCACCCCCTCGGTGGTGTTGAAGACGAGCTGCACCTCGCCGTTCTTCAGCGCATCGACGATATGCGGCCGGCCTTCCAGCACCTTGTTGATCTTGTCCGCCTTGAGCCCGTGCTCCTCCAGGAAGCGCTGGGTGCCCGAGGTGGCGATCACCCGGAAGCCCAGCTCCTCCAGCAGCTTGACCGACGGCAGGATGCGCTCCTTGTCCTGGTCGCGCAGGGAGACGAACACCGTGCCGGACAGGGGCACCTTGGTGCCGCCGCCGAGCTGGCTCTTGGCGAAGGCGACGCCGAAATCGGTGTCGAGGCCCATCACCTCGCCGGTGGAGCGCATCTCCGGCCCCAGCACCGTGTCGACGCCGGGGAAGCGGGCGAAGGGGAACACCGCCTCCTTCACCGCGATATGGTCGAACACCGGCTTCTTGAGGTGGAAGCTGTCGAGCTTCTCCCCCGCCATCACCCGGGCGGCGATCTTGGCGATGGGAATGCCCACCACCTTGGCCACGAAGGGCACGGTGCGGGAGGCGCGCGGGTTCACCTCCAGCACGTAGATCTCGTCGCCCTTGATGGCGTACTGCACGTTCATCAGCCCGCCGACGCCCAGCGCCAGAGCCATGGCAGCAGTCTGCCGCTCGAGGGCTGCGAGGATCTCGGGGGAGAGCGAATAGGGCGGCAGCGAACAGGCGCTGTCGCCCGAATGGATGCCCGCCTCCTCGATATGCTCCATGATGCCGGCGACGAACACGTCCGCGCCGTCGCACAGCGCATCCACGTCCACCTCGATGGCGTCGGACAGATAGCGGTCGAACAGCAGCGGGTTCTTGCCCAGCACCGTGTTGATCTGGCCGGTCTTGTCGTTGGGATAGCGCGCCTTGATCTCCTGCGGCACGAGGCCCGGCAGGGTCTCCAGCAGATAGTCGCCGAGCTCGCGCTCCTCGCGGATGATCTGCATGGCCCGCCCGCCCAGCACGTAAGACGGACGCACCACCATGGGATAGCCGAGCTCGCCCGCCACCAGGCGCGCCTGCTCCACCGAATAGGCGATGCCGTTGGCCGGCTGGCGGATCTTCAGGCGGTCGAGCAGGGTCTTGAAGCGGTCGCGGTCCTCGGCGAGGTCGATGGCGTCGGGCGAGGTGCCGAGGATGGGCACGTCCGCCTCCTCCAGCGCCTTGGCGAGCTTCAGCGGCGTCTGGCCGCCGAACTGCACGATGACGCCCTTGAGGGTGCCGTTGGTGCGCTCGCAGGCGATCAGCTCCAGCACGTCTTCCGCCGTCAGCGGCTCGAAATAGAGCCGGTCGGAGGTGTCGTAATCGGTGGAGACGGTCTCCGGATTGCAGTTGACCATGATCGCCTCATAGCCCGCATCCTTGAGGGCGAAGGCCGCATGGCAGCAGCAATAGTCGAACTCGATGCCCTGCCCGATCCGGTTCGGACCGCCGCCGAGAATCACCACCTTCTCGCGGTCGGAAGGCTGCGCCTCGTCGGCCGGGGCGCCGGCGAACGGCGTCTCGTAGGTGGAGTACATATAAGCGGTGGGCGAGGCGAACTCGGCGGCGCAGGTATCGATGCGCTTGTAGACCGGGCGCACGTCCAGCGCCTGCCGGCGGGCGCGCACCTGCGCCTCGGTGAGGCCGGCGAGGGTGGCGAGGCGCGCGTCGGAGAAGCCCATGGCCTTCAGGCGGCGCATCGCCCCCTCGGTGCCGGGCAGGCCGAGGCGGCGCACCTTGTTCTCCATCTCCACGATGCCGCGGATCTCGCGCAGGAACCACGGGTCGATCTTGCAGGCGGCGTGGATCTGCTCGTTCGACAGGCCGAGGCGCATGGCCTGCGCCACATAGAGCAGGCGGTCGGGAGTCGGGGTGCCGAGCGCCGCGCGGATGGCGTTCTTGTCGTCGCCCTGGCCGAGGCCCTCGATCTCGATGTCGTCGAGGCCGGTGAGGCCGGTCTCCAGCGAGCGCAGGGCCTTCTGGAGCGATTCCTGGAAGGTGCGGCCGATGGCCATGGCCTCGCCCACCGACTTCATGGCGGTGGTGAGGGTGGGCTCGGCCCCGGGGAACTTCTCGAAGGCGAAGCGCGGCACCTTCGTCACCACATAATCGATGGTGGGCTCGAAGGAGGCCGGGGTGGCGCCGCCGGTGATGTCGTTCTCGATCTCGTCCAGCGTGTAGCCGATGGCGAGGCGCGCGGCCACCTTGGCGATGGGAAAGCCGGTGGCCTTCGACGCCAGCGCCGAGGAGCGCGACACCCGCGGGTTCATCTCGATGACGATGAGCCGGCCATCCGCGGGGTTCACCGCGAACTGCACGTTGGAGCCGCCGGTCTCCACCCCGATCTCGCGCAGCACCGCCAGCGAGGCGTCGCGCATGATCTGGTATTCCTTGTCGGTCAGCGTGAGCGCCGGGGCGACGGTGATGGAATCGCCCGTGTGCACGCCCATCGGGTCGATGTTCTCGATGGAGCAGATGATGATGCAGTTGTCCGCCTTGTCGCGGACCACCTCCATCTCATACTCCTTCCAGCCGAGCACGCTCTCCTCCACCAGCACCTCGTTGGTGGGGGAGGCATCGATGCCGCGCTCGATGATCTCGATGAACTCGGCCTTGTTGTAGGCGATGCCCCCGCCGGTGCCGCCCATGGTGAAGGACGGGCGGATGATGGCGGGCAGGCCCACCTCGTCGAGGGCCTCCAGCGCCTGGGACAGGGTCTTGATCTGCCGCGACTTGGGGGTGGAGAGGCCGATCTTGGTCATGGCCTCGCGGAACAATTCGCGGTCCTCGGCCTTGTCGATGGCCTCGGCGGTGGCGCCGATCATCTCCACGCCGAACTTCTCCAGCGTCCCCATCTTCTTCAGCGACAGGGCGCAGTTGAGCGCCGTCTGGCCGCCCATGGTGGGCAGCAGGGCGAAGCCCTTGGAGCGGTCGCCGCGCTCCTTCTCGATGATCTTGGTGACGATCTCGGCGGTGATGGGCTCGATATAGGTGGCGTCCGCCATGTCCGGGTCGGTCATGATGGTGGCGGGGTTGGAATTCACGAGGACCACCCGGTAGCCCTCTTCCTTCAGCGCCTTGACCGCCTGGGTGCCGGAATAATCGAACTCGCACGCCTGGCCGATGACGATGGGGCCGGCGCCGATGATGAGGATGGTTTCAAGATCGGTGCGTTTCGGCATGTCTTCCTGGCGCTCTTCGCCCCTCTGGCGCTGTTCCGGTGGCGCTCGTCCGCCCCGGCGCGCGGCAGAGCCGCCCGGCGCCGGATCGGACCAGGCCGGACCCCGGAGGGCGGTTGGTCCTTCGCTCGGCGCCCGCCGCCGGCCGTACCGGGCACAGCCCCGTTCGGCATTCCGGCTCCGGGCGCAAAAAAAGGGCCGCGGGTTACGCGCCCCCGAAGATTGGTCGCCCCGCCGGACGGCGGGAGGCCGCGCCGAGGCGGAGGCCGCAAGACCCCTTCCCGATGCGCTGAGGGGCTTCCTTAGACCAAATTCGAGGGGGACGGAAGCCGTCTTCCACCCCCACATGGGTCGTATGCGACGACTGCGTGACGCACCTCCGGGGCGCGAGGGCCCGCCCCGGCGCCGCGCCGCCTCGCGCAACGGGATGCCGAAACGGCAAACCGGAGGGATCCGCCGGCGCCCTACCGTCACACCGACTTCATGGGAAACGGCTTTGGTGCCCCCGACCAAGGTCGGGGGATCCCATGAACGAGATGCGCGGCATCGAGGCCCAGGCGAAGGGCCGCTCCGTCCAGGACTATATCGACGAATCGCCGATCTGGCCGGACGGCACCCAGGTGGGCGCCACGCCCATGACCGCCATGCAGTGGCGGATCTGGTGGCTCGCCGCCGCGGGCAAGTTCTTCGAGGGCCTGGTGGTGTTCATGACCGGCGTCGCCATGCCGCTGATCTCCCAGGAATTCGGCATGAACGCCTTCCAGCACGGCATCGTCGGCGCGGCGAGCCTCGCCGGCATCCTGGTGGGCGCGCTGTTCCTCGGCGGCCTTGCCGACCATTTCGGCCGCAAGACCGTGTTCATCGTCGAGATGGCGCTGTTCATCGTCTTCCTGGTGCTGCTCTCGCTGAGCCCGTCCTATTTCTGGCTGGTGGTCTTCCTGTTCGGCGTCGGCCTGGCGCTGGGCTGCGACTATCCTACCGCCCACCTGGTCATCTCCGAGAGCATCCCCTCCGCCAACCGCGGCCGGCTGGTGCTGGCGGCCTTCGGCTTCCAGGCGGTGGGCGCGCTGATCGGCACGCTGGTGGGCTACGTCATCCTCGCCAATCTGCCGGAGGTCACCGCCTGGCGCTGGATGTACGCCACCGCCATCCTGCCCGCCATCGCCGTGGTGATCGGCCGCCTCTTCGTCACCGAGAGCGCGCCCTGGCTGCTCGCCCACGGCCACAAGGAGAAGGCCGAGCGCGAGACGGCGCGGCTTCTGAAGCGCGACCCGCTCTATCCCAAGGATGTCGAGCTCGCCAGCAAGTCGAAGCCGGTGAGCAAGGCCGACCGGCACCCGCTCAAGCTGTTCGACGCCAAGAACCGGCGCGCCACCATCCTCGCCAGCGTGCCCTGGTTCCTGCAGGATCTCGGCACCTACGGCATCGGCATGTTCACGCCCACCATCCTGGCGGCGGCGCTCGGCCACGGCACGGTGCACGTGCACGACCTCACCGACATCATCGCCAATGACGAGCGCGCCGCCCAGGGCGCGGCGCTCATCGACGTGCTGCTCATCGTCGGCATCATCGGCGCGGTGCTGCTGGCCGACAAGGTGGGGCGCATCCCGCTGCAGATCGTCGGCTTCGTCGGCTGCGCGGCCGGGCTCTTCGTCGCCGCGCTGTCGTCCTACTACACCGGCACCACCCACATGGCGCTGATCTTCGCCGGCTTCATGCTCTTCAACTTCATGACCAACCTCGGCCCCAACGCGCAGACCTACCTGCTCGCCGGCGAGGTGTTCCCCACCCATATCCGCGGCATGGGGGCGGGCTTTGCCGCCGGCTTCGCCAAGATCGGCGCGGTGACCACCGCCTTCCTCTTCCCCATCCTGCTGCACGAGATCGGCACCCAGGCGCTGCTCTTCATCCTGGTGGGGACCTCGCTGGTCGGCGCGGTGGTCACCTATCTCTTCCGCATCGAGACGACCGGCAAGAATCTGGACGAGATCGGCGACTGAGGGTCCGAGGCAAGGCCGGCGCCGTCTGGCTCACCGCCCGGCGCGGCACCGGGCGGGCGTTCAACGGCGTACGCTCAAGGGCACCGGATAGGGACAGCCGTCACGACGCGGCGCGCTCTGCGAGCGTTCCGGCGGCCACTGGTCCCTCGGCCACGGACCCCTCGGCCACAATCCCGTCGGCGTCGCACCGCGCCGACCACCAGGCCGCCACCGGCTCCCACGCCACCGGCACGATGCGCGCGAGATCGCCGGTGAACGCCGCCCAGTCCGTCCCCACCGACGGGGAGACCGAAGTCAGCACCGGCAGCTCCGCCGCCACGGCCGCATGGAAGGCATCGGTCAGGCCGCGGCCCTCGGCTTCCTGACGGGCGAATTTGGAGAGGATCACCACGGTGTCCTGCGGCCCTCCGCCGGCGGCGAGGCGCGCGGCGATGGCGGTCTCCACCCCGGCGCAGGCGTTGGCGAGGCCTTCCGGATCGAGGCTGCATCCGGCCGCGCCCGAGCCGAGATTCTGGTGCAGGCGATGGGTCTGCCCGCTCGCGAGGTCGAGCAGCATCACCTCGTGATGCGCCCCGCCGGGCGGCAGCGTCTCCACCACGCCGATGACATGCACGCCCGCCGCCGTCCAGCGCGCGGCGGCATCCGCCAGCAGGCCCTGGATCGCATCCCGATCAGCGCCCTGCACGGCGAGGATCATGGTGGGCTCTGCTGCTTGCTCCATGGCGATGACTGGTCCTCACGCTCCTTCGCCGCCCCCGGCCAGGCAAAATTTATAGCGAATATACGACGCTGCCGCCAGACGACGCGCGCCACCCCGCGGGAGCGCGCCCCACGCCGGCCGGCGAACGGCTTCGGAAGCCGCCGGGCCGGCCGTGCCCGCCTGCCGCAACGGCCGGTGCAAAACCCGCCGCGCGCCCTTGCGTCAGGCGGCTTTTTCGCGGCCCGCGATGCAGTTTGCCATGGAGCTGCCATACTGGCCCCGATGGTTGGTCCCCGCAGTTCCGAATCCGTCCGGCGACCGGCTGCCGCTCCCGTCCTGCGGCGCTGCGCCCGGCTCCTCCCACGAAAGTGCACCGCCCCGCCGTGAGACCTCCTCCCGCTCCCCGCCTCGCCCGGTCCGCCCTTCTGGCCACCGCCCTGATCGTGCCCTTCATCGGCTTCACCCCCGGCGCCGCGGCCCGGGCCCGCGCACGGCCCGGGGCTCAGGACCCGGCCATGCTGCATCTCACCCGGGAGACGCGCATCGAGCAGCAGTGCAACGAGCGCGCCATGGTCGAGGTCAGCCAGGCGCATCACGACCTGCACCCCGACGAGGTGGTCGCCTATGCCTTCTCCACGCCCAAGATCGGCGACGACTGGGAGAAGGCCGACGGCGCCGCGATCCGCTCCGGCGAGCACTGGTACCACCTCTCCTACAAGTGCAAGACCAGCGAGGACGGCATGGAGATCCGCTCCTTCAGCTACACCCTCGGCGCCGAGGTGCCGAAATCGGCGTGGGCGGAGCATTATCTGGTGCCCTGAGCGAAGCCGGCCTATTCCTCCGGCTCGGTGGTGAACATCAGCGGATAGCCCTTGGAGCGGGCGAGCTCGGTGGCGCGGGTCGCCTTGGTCTCGGCCACGTCGCGGGCGAACACCGCCACCACGCAGACACCCCGCCGGTGCGCGGTGATCATCACCCGGTGGGCCTGATCCTCGCTCATGCGGAACTCCGCCTTGAGCACCACCACCACGAACTCCCGCGGCGTGTAGTCGTCATTCAGCAGGATGACCTTGTGCAGCCGCGGACGCTCGACCTTCGGCCGGGTCTCGACGCGGGGTTTGGTGGGGGCCGGAGGCATGACGTCGGCCGGCGTCGCCTGCCCCACGGGTCCGGCGAAGCCGCGATGGCCGGGGTGCGTCAGGGAAACGTTCATGGATGTACACTCCGGCGGCGGGGAGCCCGGCGTGGGGCGATGCCGACTGGGCGCTGCCAATTCATGGAGACCGGCGATGGACGATCACCTGCCGAAGAAGGATAGCACGGAACCATCCGGCAGGGCGCTCCGCCCCATCGCCACAAGCGCGGTGGCGGCAAAGCGCGGTGCGTTGGGGACGGGCGCCGTCGGAGGCCTCTCCATCGGCGCGCTGGCGCTCGGCGCCCTGGCGGTGGGGGCCGTGGCGCTCGGGGCATTGGCCATCGGCCGCCTGGCGGTGGGGCGGGCGCGCATCGGCCGGCTGGAGATCGATGAGCTGGTGGTGGGCCGCCTGATCGAGCGTGGGCCGCGTGAAGACCGGCGCCGGCAGCGCTGAGCCGATCGCCGGGACGGCATTTGCCGAGGGACCGGCACCGTGCGGCGCCTCCCCAGCGCGGCGCTTACCCCTTCCGGCGTCCGCCCTTCCGGTGCGCCTTGGTGCCCGGATCGGGCCGCGGGCGGGGGCGGAACTCGTCGGCGTTCATGGGCACGACGCGGTCGCTGCCCGGCCCCATGTCGTCGAGGGAGGGCTTGTGGGCGCGGCTCGAAGGCGGCGGGCCGGCCTCGTAGCCCGCCTGCGCGCCCTCTCCCCCTTCGGCCGCCTTGCCGCGACGGCCGCGCGCTGGCGCTTTCGCCTTGCCGGGCGCCCCGCCCTGCGCCTCGTCCTTGGGGGGCAGATTGGCGGCGCGGCCGTATTTGCGCGCGCCCCTGTAACCGCCCGTCCGGTCCTCCACCGCCTCCTGCCGCGCCATGGGATCGTCGGCCACGGCGAGCTCCGTGGCCTCCAGGCGGCGGATCTCGTCGCGCAGGCGGGCGGCGGTCTCGAAATCGAGGTCGGCGGCGGCGGCGCGCATGCGCTTCTCCAGATCGGCGATCACGACCTTGAGATTGTGCCCGAAGGCGGCGCCCTCCTCCGCGAGCCCGGTGTCCACCTGCACGTGGTCGCGCTCATAGACGGAGTTCAGGATGTCGCCGATGGCCTTCTTCACGCTCTCGGGCGTGATGCCATGCTCTTCGTTATAGGCGAGCTGCTTCTCGCGGCGCCGGTTGGTCTCGGCCATGGCGCGGTTCATGGAGCCGGTGATGCTGTCGGCATAAAGGATCACCCGGCCGTCCACATTGCGCGCGGCGCGGCCGATGGTCTGCACCAGCGAGGTCTCCGAGCGCAGGAAGCCTTCCTTGTCGGCATCGAGGATGGCGACGAGGCCGCATTCGGGAATGTCGAGGCCCTCGCGCAAAAGGTTGATGCCGATCAGCGCGTCGAACGCCCCGAGGCGCAGGTCGCGGATGATCTCGATACGCTCGATGGTGTCGATGTCCGAATGCATGTAGCGCACGCGGATGCCGTTCTCGTGGAGATATTCGGTGAGGTCCTCGGCCATGCGCTTGGTGAGCACGGTGACCAGCGTCCGGTAGCCCTGCTGCGCCACCTGCCGCACCTCGCCGAGGAGATCGTCCACCTGGGTGCGGGCCGGGCGGATGTCCACCGGCGGATCCACGAGGCCGGTAGGGCGGATCACCTGCTCGACGAACACGCCGCCCGCCTGCTCCATCTCCCACGGTCCGGGCGTGGCGGAGACGGAGACGGTCTGCGGCCGCATGGCCTCCCATTCCTCGAAGCGGAGCGGCCGGTTGTCCATGCAGCTCGGCAGGCGGAAGCCGTATTCCGCCAGCGTCGCCTTGCGGCGGAAGTCGCCGCGATACATGGCGCCGATCTGGGGGATCGTCACATGGCTCTCGTCCACGAAGACGAGGGCGTCGTCCGGCACATATTCGAACAGGGTCGGCGGCGGCTCGCCGGGCTTGCGGCCGGTGAGCCAGCGGGAATAGTTCTCGATCCCGGCGCAGCTTCCCGTGGCCTCCATCATCTCCAGGTCGTAGCGGGTGCGCTGCTCCAGCCGCTGGGCCTCAAGAAGGCGGCCCATCTTGTAGAGCTCCTCGAGGCGCATCTTGAGTTCCGCCTTGATGCCCTGCACCGCCTGGATGAGGGTCGGGCGCGGCGTCACATAATGCGAGGCGGCGTAGATGCGCACGCTCTTCATGTCGCCGCTCTTATGGCCGGTGAGCGGGTCGAACTCGGCGATGCTCTCGATCTCGTCGCCGAACAAAGAGACGCGCCACGCCCGGTCCTCATAGTGGGCCGGGAAGATCTCCACCACATCGCCGCGCACCCGGAAGGTGCCGCGGGCGAAGTCGGACTGGATGCGCTTGTATTGCAGGGCCACCAGATCCGCGAGCAGCGCGCGCTGGTCGATGCGCTCGCCCACCTTCAGGTCGAAGGTCATGGCGGAATAGGTCTCCACCGAGCCGATGCCGTAGATGCACGACACCGAGGCGACGATGATCACGTCGTCGCGTTCCAGCAGCGCGCGGGTCGCCGCATGGCGCATGCGGTCGATCTGCTCGTTGATGGAAGATTCCTTCTCGATATAGGTGTCGGTGCGCGGGACGTAGGCTTCCGGCTGATAGTAATCGTAGTAGGAGACGAAGTATTCCACCGCATTGTCGGGGAAAAAGCTCTTGAACTCGCCATAGAGCTGGGCCGCCAGGGTCTTGTTGGGCGCGAGCACGATGGCCGGGCGCTGCAGGGTCTCCACCACCTTCGCCATGGTGAAGGTCTTGCCGGATCCGGTGACGCCGAGCAGCACCTGGTCCCGGTCCCCCGCCCGCGCCTGGGCGCACAGCTCGGCGATGGCCTGGGGCTGGTCGCCGGAGGGCTCGAACTCGCTCTTCATTGTGAAGCGCACGCCGCCTTCGGATTTTTCCGGGCGCGGCGGGCGATGGGGCGTCCAGGTCTGGCCGTTGATCTCCGGCCGGCCCTGCTCGATCAGCCGGGAGAGCGCCTGCACCGTGGCCGACGCCCCGGAGGAGGCGAAATCGAGGGTGAGATCCTCCGGCTTCAGCCCCAGCGACTGGGCGAGAGCGGGATCGAGCGCCTGCTCGGGCGCGGGCTCGAAGGCGCGCTGCGAGCGCTCACCGAGCTTTCCGGGACGGGATGCCTTGGCCATGGCGCCAATATGGGCCTTCCACGGCCCGGCCGGAAGGGGCGGGAACGGGACAGGGAGCCCTTGCGCGGCGCGCGCGCCTTGCGCATCACAGGCCGGCCAAGGGGGCGCGCCGCCCTCGCCCGATGGGAATCCCCATGCCCGCCCTTTCCGCCGTCCTGCCGCCGCAGATCGCGCCCATCGTCCTGCTGCTGGCGTCGAACGTGTTCATGACCTTCGCCTGGTACGGGCACCTGCGCTACAAGGCGACGCCGCTCGCTATCGCCATCCTGGCGAGCTGGTCCATCGCCCTGTTCGAATACTGCCTCGCCGTGCCGGCCAACCGGCTGGGCTCCGAGGTCTATTCGCCGGCCGAGCTGAAGACCATGCAGGAGATCATCACCCTCATCGTCTTCGCCGCCTTCTCCGTGCTCTATCTCAAGGAGCCGCTGGGCTGGAACCACCTGGTGGGCCTCGCCCTCATCGCCGCCGGCGCGTTCTTCATCTTCCAGAAGGTCTGACACGCCGCCTCAGCGGGCCGGCACCACCTTTAGAATCTCGCCGTCCTCCTCGTCGGTGGCGAGCCAGAGAGCACCATCCGGGCCCTGGCGCACGTCGCGCACCCGCAGGCCGAGGGGCAGGCGGTCCTCGCCGGTCACCCGGCCGTCGGCGCGCTTCACCCGCACCAGCGCCTGCCCCGCCAGCGCGCCCACGAACAGGCTGCCCCGGAAGGCGGGAAAGAGGTCGCCCGTATAAAAGGTGGCGCCGGACGGGGCGATGGAGGGGTCCCAATAGAACAGCGGCTGCTCCATGCCGTCCTTGGCGGTGCCGACGCCGATCTTCGCCCCCGAATAGTGCCGGCCGTAGCTGATGACCGGCCAGCCGTAATTCTTCCCCGCCTCGGGCGCGTTGATCTCGTCGCCGCCGCGCGCGCCGTGCTCGGCGGTCCACAGGCGGCCGGTGGCGGGATCGAGCGCCGCGCCCTGCACGTTGCGGTGGCCGAGGGAGTAGATCTCCGGACGCGCGCCGGGCGTCGAGCGGAAGGGATTGTCCGCCGGGATCGAGCCGTCCGGATTGATCCGCACGATCTTGCCGAGGGTGGTGGAGAGATCCTGCGCCTTCTCCGACAGGTCGAAGCGCTCGCCCAGGGTGACGAACAGCGTGCCGTCGCGGGCGAACACGAGGCGCGAGCCGAAATGGTTGGTGCCGGACCAGGCGGGCTGCTGGCGGAAGATCACCTGGAGATCGGTGAGGCGCGCGGCATCCTCGGAAAGGCGGGCGCGGGCCACGGCGGTGGCGATGCCGTCCGCGCGCGGCTCGGCGAAGCTCATGTAGATCAGGCGGTTGTCGGCGAAATGGGGATCAAGCGCCACGTCCAGCAGCCCGCCCTGCCCGCGCGCGGCCACCTGCGGCACGCCGTCGATGGGCGGGCCCACCTGCCCGTCCTTCGAGACGAGGCGCAGCCGCCCGGGCCGTTCGGTGACCAGCAGGCGCCCGTCCGGCAGGAAGGCCATGGACCAGGGGTGCTCGAGCCCGCTCGCGAAGGGCACCACCGTGACCTTTTCGCCGGAGAAAGCGTGGATCTCCGGCGCCTCGGCGCGCACGGCACGGGAGGCAAGAAGAGCAAGAAGCCCGGTCAGGAGCAGGAGAAGGAAAGACGCCCCTGGCCGGGCTTCCCTCGTCCGGCGGATGCCGAATGGAAAAGGAAGCAGCCCCGTCGCCATGGCCTAATGGCGATGCCGGGCGGGAACCCGCGCCCAGCTCCGCAGCGCCGCGCGCGGCCCGTAAAGGGCCAGGGCGCCGAGCGCGCCGAACGCGGCAACCAGCGCGATGCCGAGCACGGAAGGAGACAGGCTCGCGCCCACCGAGGCGAACCCCGCGGCCGCCGCCCGGTCGACGCCCAGCGCGAAGGCCACGGCGCCGATGGCGAGGACCAGCGCGAAGGTGATGGCCGCCTGGGCCAGCGCATCGCCGGCGCGATGGGCACGCACCGCGCGGGCGAGCAGTTCCGGATCGGCGGTGGAGGTCGCGCCCGGCCCGGCGGACCACAGGTCCAGCGACGGGTCGCGCTCGAATGCCTCAGACCGGGTGCAACGCAGGTTCACCATGATCGTCCCACACTAGATCCGCCGGCGGTACTGACCCCGAGCGGCCCAGACGGGCCACGAATCACCCCGTCTGCTTGTGTCAAGGTGGCGAGCAACTATGGCCGCTCCGCGGCTGCGCTCACCTAAACCATGGCCATATCATGACATTTGCTCACGGCCTTGCGACTTCTCCCCACTTTGCCCGAAGGCATCCCCGCTCCCGCCGGGCGCCGGGACGCCGCAGCGTTACGATCCTCGCTTGTTCGGGGAAGCGCGCTCCAGTAGTGTCCGCGCGCCCGCGGCCTGCCGCCGCCCGGCATTCGGTGTCAATCTCAAGCGTCCGCCCTTCTCTCACCCGCCAGGAGCGGGCGGATGCGTTCGGAGCAATCAGGCCATGAGCCTCATCTCGTCCGCCCTGAAGCGCATCAAGCCCTCGCCCACCATGGCCATCACCAACAAGGCCCGGGAGCTGAAAGCCGCCGGACGAGACATCATCGCGCTCTCCGCCGGCGAGCCCGATTTCGACACGCCCGAGAACATCAAGGAAGCCGCCATCGCCGCCATCCGCCGCGGCGAGACCAAGTATACGGCGGTGGACGGCATTCCCGAGCTGAAGGCCGCCATCTGCAAGAAGTTCAAGCGCGACAACGATCTCGACTACAAGCCGGCGCAGGTGTCCGTGGGCACCGGCGGCAAGCAGGTGCTGTTCAACGCGCTGGTGGCGACCATCGATGCCGGCGACGAGGTGCTCATCCCCGCGCCCTACTGGGTGAGCTATCCCGATATCGTCGAGTTCTGCGGCGGCAAGCCGGTGCCGGTGCTGACCCGCCTCGAGGACAATTTCAAGCTGCGCCCCGAGGCGCTGGAAGCCGCCATCACACCGAAGACCAAGTGGCTGATCTTCAACTCGCCGTCGAACCCGTCGGGCGCGGCCTACAGCCACGAGGAGCTCAAGGCCCTGACCGACGTGCTGGTGAAGCACCCCCACGTGTGGATCCTCACCGACGACATGTACGAGCACCTGGTCTACGACGACTTCAAGTTCGTCACCCCGGCGCAGGTGGAGCCCAGCCTCTATGAGCGCACGCTCACCATGAACGGCGTGTCGAAGACCTATTGCATGACCGGCTGGCGCATCGGCTATGCGGCGGGCCCGGTGGAGCTCATCAAGGCCATGGGCACGCTGCAGTCGCAGTCCACCTCCAACCCCTCGTCCATCTCCCAGTGGGCGGCGCTGGAGGCGCTGGAGGGCCCGCAGGACTTCATCGCCAAGAACAACCAGGTGTTCAAGGAGCGGCGCGACCTCGTGGTCTCCATGCTCAACCAGGCGAGCGGCCTCACCTGCCCGAAGCCGGAAGGCGCCTTCTACGTCTTCCCGTTCTGCGACGGCGCCATCGGCAAGAAGGGCCCGAACGGCGCGGTCATCGCCAACGACGAGGATTTCGCCACCCAGCTCCTGGAGGCGGAAGGCGTCGCCGTGGTGCAGGGATCGGCGTTCGGCCTCGGCCCGGCGTTCCGCATCTCCTACGCCACCGCCACCTCGGAGCTGGAAGAAGCCTGCCGGCGGATCCAGCGCTTTTGTTCGGGTCTGAGCGGATTGCAAGGCTGAGATGCCGAAGTCGGGAACCCGCGCCACAAAGTAGCGTTGGCGCAACGTGCGAAGCTGAGCTAAGGCTTTGCAGTCTTCGGGCGCCACATCGCGCCCGAAGGCTTCCCACAGGAGGAACATCATCATGAAAGCTCTTCTGAAGGCGGGCCTCGCCGCGGCTGCTCTGCTTGCCGTCGGGGCAGCTCCCGCTGCCGCACAGGCACGTGTGCAGGCTGGGCGCCTGGTGTGCACGGTGGCGCCGAGTGTGAGCTTCGTCATCGGCTCGGTTCGCACCATGAGCTGCACCTTCCATCCGGCGGCGGCCGGCGCCCGGCGCGCCACCTATCAGGGCACGGTGCGCCGCTTCGGCCTCGACCTCGGCGTCAGCCAGGGCGGCACGCTGGTCTGGGGCGTGTTCGCGCCGACCCGCGCGATCGAAACCGGCTCCCTGCGCGGCACCTATGTGGGCGCCACCGCCAATGCCACCATCGGCGTCGGCCTCGGCGCCAACGTCCTGGTGGGCGGCTCGGGCCAGACCATCGCGCTGCAGCCGCTCTCCGTGGAAGGCCAGACCGGCCTCAACCTCGGCGCCGGCGTGTCGGACCTGACCCTGCGCTGATCCCCTCCTGCGCGGTGGGAGGCGCCGCTGCGGCGCGCTCTCCCACCGTGTGGTTTCCAGCCCGATCCCTCCCCCGCCGCCCCTGCCCCAGCCTGTCGCTGCCGCTCCGGAATGCCGGCGGAACGGCACCCCGCAACCCCCAAGATTAGGTTGCGCCGCTGCCGGCGAAGACGTACCTCTGGCGCACGAATCACCAGCCAGTTCCAGCGAATCAGGGGGCGTTCCATGGGTTTTGAGCTTGCCGGTCGTCGTGCGCTCGCGCGCCTTGCCGTGGCCGCCGCCGTGTCCGTGGGCCTCGCCGCTTCGGCCGTGCCGGCCGCGGCGCAGAGCGCCAAGGTCCAGGCCGGCGTTCTGGTCTGTGAGGTGGCGCCGTCCGTGGGCTTCATCCTCGGCTCGCTGCGCGAGATGACCTGCGAGCTGCGCACCGCCAAGGTGCAGCCCTATCAGGTGAAGGCCACCTACAAGGGCACGGTGGCGCGCTTCGGCATCGACATCGGCGTGATCGCCGGCGGCAGCCTCGCCTGGGCGGTGTTCGCCCCCACGGTCAATGTCGGCCCGGCCGATCTCGCCGGCTCCTACGTGGGCGTCACGGCCGATGCCGCATGGGCCATCGGTGGCGGCGTGAACGTCCTGGTGGGCGGCTCGACCAATTCCATCGCGCTCCAGCCGCTGTCGATCGAGGGCCTCGCGGGCGCCGATCTCGCCGCCGGCGTCGCCGACATGACCCTGACCCCCATCGCCCGGTAGCATCGCCCGAGCCGGCCACCCCCAACGGGACGGCCGGCCGGCTGAAGGGCGGGGCGACGGCACGTCGGGCGCCGGGTGAACCGCACCGCGGCGCGCGGCGTTCCCCATGCGGGGCCATCGGGGACTTGCATCGGTCGCAAGCTGGCCGGAGCGGAGCCTTGGCGGCGCGCCGGGGGCCTCGGGAAGCATCGGGAAGGAAGGCGGCCCATGAACCTGTGCATCGTCACCGTTCTGGGCGTCGTGGCGGCGGGACCGCTCCTCGCCGCGCACGCCGTGGCCGCCGACACCGCGACGGCGCAGGATCGCGCACGACGCGTAAGGGTTGCTGAGGGATCCGCCGGCGGCGGCAGCGCCCCGGGGACCGCAGGCGCACCCGCGACCGGTGCGGGCGCTCCTTCCTCGGCGACCGCACCTCCCGCGCCATCCGCCGCCGCGCCCTCCCCCACGCTTCCTGCCGCGACGGCCCAGACCTCCCCACCCGGCGGCACCGCGCCAGCCCAGGGCGCGACGCCCGGCGACTCGCCCGGCGGCGTCGCCTCCGGCCTGCTGGAGTGCCGGGGCGCCTTCGCGGCCGCGTACGGCTTCGGCTCGCGGCGGGAGGTCAAGTGCGAATACCGCGCGATCGCCGGCCCGAATCACTATTACACCGGCACGCTGGAGCGGATCGGCCTCGACCTCGGCGTCTCCGATCAGGGCAGCATGCTGTGGGCCGTGGTGGCATCCACGCCCCACCTCGCCCCCGGCGCGCTGGCCGGCAAATATGTGGGCATGTCGTCCGGCATCTCGCTCGGCCCCGGCTTTTCCGCCAACATCCTGATGTCGCAGGATGCCAGCCGGCAGATCACCCTGCAGCCGCTGAGCGTGTCCTCCGACAGCGGCATCAGCGTCTCGCTGGCCGGCGCCACCTTGACCCTCGTGCCCAGCGCCCCGCTGCCGCAATAAAGCCGGGGCGTAGCCTCCCCTCCCTTGCCTGCCGGCGCCCCATCTGCAACGGATCGTTCGGCGATGCCTCCGCCGATACGGCAGGAGGGAAGGCAGAAAGGAAGGCAAGGCATGCCCGTCGGGCTCTCCGCCTTTTTCCGGGCGCGCGCGACACGCCGCGGGGCGTGAGCGGTGGCGTTCTCCCGCCCCTCCCGCCCCCATCCGGCCCGCACCGCTGCGCGGGCTGCGGCGGCAATGCTTCTCATCCTGGCCCTGCTCATCCCGCCGTACGCGCGCGGCGCGGAGGGCGACCCGCCGCCCGTCCCACTGCAGATCCGGCCCCGCGCCGAGGAACCCTGGAGCCCGGCCAAGGCCTGCCCGCCCGACGAGGTGAGCCCGCGCGACTACAATCGCTGCCTCTACGATGCCTTCCGCACCTCCGAGCAGGCGCTGGAAGCCGAGGTGGCCAACGCCATGGCGATCATCGATGCGCGTGCCGATCTCGCCCCGGTGCAGCGCGCCCGCTGGCGCAACCTGCTGGACGAGGCGCAGTCGCGCTTCCTGATCTTCCGCAATTTCGACTGCCAGAGCGTCGCCCCGTTCGAAGGGCCGCGGGGCATCGGCAATTTCGTCCAGCGCAACCTCTGCCTGATCGACACCAACGCCCACCGCGTGGCCGAGCTCCGGCGGCGCTACGGCACCCTGCCCGTCGCCCGCGAGGAGACGGCGAGCGGACCGGAATATCGCCCGGGCACCTGGAGCTTCCGCATGCCCCCGCCGGTGAACTGACGCCCTCGCCGCGATCGGCGGAGCGGGCCGCGCCGAGGCTTGCGCCCATCCCGCCTTTTGCCAATGCTGGGGCGGCGCGGCGGCGGCGCAACGGGAGGTGAGGCCATGGCTCCAGTGATCTGCATCGGCGAGGTGATGGTCGAGCTCGCCCGCGGATCGGACGGGCGCTACGGCCTCGGCTTCGGCGGCGACACCTTCAACACCGCCGTCTATCTCGCCCGCGCCGGGGTGGAGGTGGCCTACGCCACGGCGTTGGGCGACGACACCTTCTCGCACGATATCCGCGCCTTCGCCGAGGCGGAGGGCGTTGGGATGGATCTGGCGCTCACCGCCAAGGGCCGCGTGCCGGGGCTTTACCTCATCACCACCGACCCGGCGGGCGAGCGCAGCTTTAACTACTGGCGCGAGGCCGCCCCTGCCCGCGCGCTGTTCGAGATGGAGGGCTGGCAAGGCGTCGCCGAGGCGCTGGTTGCGGCCCGTGCGGTGATCTTTTCGGGCATCACGCTGTCGCTCTACACCAATCTCGGGCTCGGGCGCTTCCTGGCGACGCTGGAGCTCGCCGGTCAGCAGGGCGCCTGGCGCATCTTCGACGGCAACTACCGGCCCAAGGGCTGGGGCGGCGACGCGGCACGCGCGCGCACCGTGTTCGCCGAGGCGCTGAAGCGCACCTCCCTCGCCCTGCCCACCTTCGAGGACGAGGCGGCCCTGTGGGGCGACGGCTCGCCCGCCGCCACGGTGGCGCGCATCACCACCTATGGCGTGCCCGAGGTGGTGGTGAAGAATGGCGCCCGCGGCGCCCTCGTCCATGCCGGGGGACGCACCGTCGAGGTGCCGGTGGAGCGCGAGATCGCCCCGCTCGACACCACCGGCGCCGGCGACAGCTTCAATGCCGCCTATGTGGCCGCGCGCCTGAGAGGCGCCTCGCCGGAGGACGCCGCCCGCGCCGGCCACAAACTGGCGGGCGAGGTGATTCTCTATCGCGGCGCCATCATCCCCCGCGACGCCCGGCCGGGCGTGCGCGCCCACTGACCGGGCCGAAGGCGGCGCGCGGCCGGTCGCTCCCGCAGATGCACGAAGGCCCGCCCAGGCGGGGCGGGCCTTGCCAGAGTTCCGTGTGGGGGTGGCGTCAGGCGGCCACGAGGTCGCGGTGCTCGGCCACGGTGGAATCCGCATTGAGCCGGTAGACGATGGGGGCGCCGGTGGCGAGCTCGCGCTTCACGATGCCCTCGGGGGAGAGCTTCTCCAGCACCATCACCAAGGCGCGGAGCGAATTGCCGTGGGCCGCCACCAGGGTGCGCTCGCCGCGCAGCACGCCGGGCAGGATCTCCTGCACGTAATAGGGCAGCGTGCGGGCCACCGTGTCGCGCAGGCTCTCGCCGCCGGGGGGCGGCACGTCATAGGAGCGGCGCCAGACCAGCACCTGGTCCTCGCCCCATTTGGCGCGGGCGTCATCCTTGTTGAGGCCGGAGAGGTCGCCATAGTCGCGCTCGTTGAGCGCCTGGTTGGCGACGGTCCTGAGGCTCGACAGGCCCATCTCCTCCAGCACCAGCGCGCAGGTGCGCTGCGCCCGGCCGAGGGCCGAAGTGAAGGCCACGTCGAAGCCGATGCCCTGCGCCTTCAGGAGCGCGCCGGCGCGCTTCGCCTCGCTGACGCCCTGGTCGGTGAGGCCGGGATCGCGCCATCCGGTGAAGAGGTTCTGCAAATTCCACTCGCTCTGTCCGTGGCGGACGAGCACCAATATGCGTTCGGACATGACAAAGCTCCGCAGTCACGAGTCAAAAATCGGAAAGGCCGAGCACGTCGACCATGGAGTAGAGCCCGGCCGGGCGCCCCCTCACCCACTGCGCGGCCTTGAGCGCGCCGCGGGAGAAGATCATGCGGTCCTCGGCCTTGTGGGCGAGCTCGATGCGTTCGGCGGGGCCGGCGAAGATCACCACGTGCTCACCCACCACCGAGCCGCCGCGCAGGCTGGCGAAGC